>OMKS01000013.1_pt1 | contig 127193 bp, 105 predicted proteins | sample 1674721 | NCBI WGS metagenome assembly OMKS01 (sample SAMN06264996, study PRJEB25208) | sediment metagenome | isolation source: hot spring sediment | place: USA: California | collected 2014-09-02 | reverse complement strand
ACTCCCGCGAGACCATATGTGCTCCCCTCCACATCGGGGACACCTCTTGACCATATCCCTTTCTGCTCTCTCTAACAGCAGGGATAGGTAACCTTTCTGCTGGTAATGCTCTAATTTTAAATCACTGAGTAGCTGTTGACGCTCCTCTTCACTGAGTTTTTCAATAGCCTGTTTAATTTCTGACAATTCCATAACAGCATTTTTTTCAAATATACAAATAATTGCTGATTATATCATAACAAAGCCAGAAACCTACGTAGGACAGTCAATACGGGATATGGGTTTGAAAAAATTCTTTGTTTCAAACCACGGTGCATTACAGTTCGTTGTATTGAAAGGGCGGTTCCGGCAATCAAACCGCCTTTCCCTGCATTTTATGCTTACCTGAGGATAAAGATCGCGCAGAACCTGATTATTTTATTAATTTCGTTGAGCAAACGGGTACAACCTATGAATGAATCCGTCCTCAATGCCCTGATCCATTTGTTTGCCCTGGTAGCCGTTATCAGCCGGAGGATAGATTCGGAAAGCGGCAGGCAGATCGTAGCTACCTTCCTGAAAAGATATCTGACCACCGAACTGCTGATTGAATACCTGAAAGTATACAACAATTATATCGATTTTTATACCCGTGAGCTTCGTGATGCCGATCCCGCTTCCTATCCCGGCCAGCAATCCCTCCTGTCATTTCAGGTAACCAATGTATGCAGGCAGATCAAGCACGGCCTGCTGAGGAACGAACGCATGGAAGTTTTCCTTTACCTGCTGGAATTTGTGAATGAAGACGGAAAAGTCACCCGCGAGGAAGAAGAATTTGCACGGACGGTGGCACGGGTTTTCAACATCGGAGAATCGGAATACAACAACATCTATCATTTCATTGTCGGCAAAGGAACCGAACACATCGAAAAAGACAAACTGCTGGCTATTGACAACCAGTTGAAGGAATGGTCGCAGGAACTGGCCTGGTTCATGACCCGCAACAGGAAATCCTCATCGAAAGAGGAGATGAAACATATGTATGTGGAAAATCTTTACGGCCAGATCCTGTTATTGTATGTATCCAGCATCGATGCCTTCATATTCAAATATACCGGTCAACTGAACCTGTATCTTGAAAACCAGAAGATTGTTCCCGGGCACAGTTATTTTATGAAACGGGGCGCCATTATCAAGGGGCCCAATATTCGTTCCCTGTATTTTACCGAAATTGCCTCCCGCTTCATGGAGGACCGCCTGAAAACCCCTGTTAGACTGACAGTGGAAAACATTTCCTTCCGGTTCAAAAACAGTGAAAACGGTATACATCCGTTTAGCTTTACCGCCGGTTCCGGCGAGATGGTGGGTATTATGGGAGGAAGCGGTACCGGAAAATCCACTTTGCTGAACATCCTCAACGGAACACTGCCCCCTGATGAAGGCAGGATACTGATTAACGGATACGATGTATACGGGCACCGGAAAACCCTGGAGGGAATTATCGGGTATATCCCCCAGGAAGACCTGCTGGTGGAAGAACTAACCGTTTACGAAAATCTTTATTACAATGCCCGCCTGTGTTTCAGGGATTTCAGCGAAAAAAACATTAACCGCATCACCAGAAGCATGCTGAAAGATCTGAACCTGGTGGAAGTGGCCCATCTGAAAGTAGGGAATCCGCTGAAGAAGTTCATCAGCGGAGGACAGAGAAAAAGACTGAACATCGGGCTGGAGCTTATGAGAGAACCTTCGGTTTTGTTTGTGGACGAACCGACCTCGGGACTTTCTTCCATGGATTCCGACAAGGTCATGTCGCTGCTGAAAAATCAGGCCCGCAAAGGCAAACTGGTCCTTGTGAATATTCACCAGCCTTCTTCAGGCATTTTCAAAATGTTCGACCAGCTTATCATTCTCGACACAGGGGGTTATCCCGTTTACGTGGGCAATCCGGTGGATGCGGTGAACTATTTCAAAAAGATCAGCAGCCAGGTAAATGCCGCTGAAGGAGAATGCCCCACCTGCGGAACCATAAACCCCGAACAGATTCTGCAGATTATCGAGTCGAGGACAATTGACGATTACGGAAATGAAACACAGGAACGCAAGACAAAGCCCCACGAATGGTACCGGGAATATCAGGAAAGGATAGAGCCGAAAGCCTCCCTGCCCAAACCCACCGAGGCTCCCCTTCCGGAAAGTCCGTTTTCCATACCCGGACTTCTGGAACAGTTCCGTATATTTTTCAACAGAAACCTTCGCACCAAGCTGGCCGACCGGCAATACCTGCTGATCAATTTCCTGGAAGCCCCCCTCCTGGCCATCATCCTGGGATACTTCACCAAATTCATTGAAACGGATATTTACCTTTTCGGAAGCAACAAAAATATTCCTGTTTTCTTTTTCATGTCGGTGGTAGTGGCTCTTTTCCTGGGGCTTACGGTCAGTGCGGAAGAAATCATACGCGACCGCAAGATCCTGCAGAGAGAATCATTCCTTAATCTGAGCCGGTTCTCTTATCTGAATGCCAAAATCGGTTATCTTTTTATCGTTTCGGGTATTCAAACCCTGTCCTTTGTTATTCCGGCTCATTTGATCCTGGGCATACACGATATGTGGCTATCCTTCTGGGTGATCCTGTTCACCACTTCCTGCTTTGCCAACATGCTGGGATTGAACATTTCATCGGCTTTCGATTCGGTAATAACCATTTACATTCTCATTCCCCTGATCATGGTTCCCCAGATCCTTTTCGGAGGAGCCATGATCCACTTTGACGACCTTCACCCTGCCATTACCAACCGGAAATACGTACCCGTGATCGGTGACCTGATGACCACCCGGTGGGCTTATGAAGCCATGGCCGTGGAACAGTTCCGGAATAACCGCTTCGAATCAATCTTTTACGAGGCCGATCAGCAGATCAGCGAGAGCAATTACCACACGGCCTTTCTGCTCCCACGGCTGGAAAACCTGGTAAAAGAAATTCTTATGTATCAGGAATTTCATGAAACCAATGAAGAATGGATCAGGGAAGACATCAATCTGCTCAGGAATGAACTGTTCAAACTTTCACGGCGAACCGGACTGGAACCCTTCGTACAGGAAGAATACCTCCAACCTGACCTGTTCGATGCGTCGCTGAGCGAACGGGTAATGGACTACCTGTACAACACCAAAAGTCATTATGAACAATTATACCGGAAAGCCAACAACGTGAGGAACCAGAAATACGACAGTCTTACGCATATATACGGCCGGGAAGGGTTCGACACCCTCAGGCTGAAACACCATAACACCTATCTTTCCGATCTTCTCAGAAATACCCGTCAAACCACAAAGATCATCCAAACCCAGGGAGAGTTTGTTCAGAAAATGGATCCCGTTTTTATGATGCCTGTATCTGATTTCGGGCGGGCACATTTTTATGCCCCATATAAAATGATCAACGGCCGGCTGATTCATACCCCCTGGTTCAATGTCATATTTATCTGGTTCACCACCAGCCTGCTGTATCTCACCCTTTACCTGGACAGCCTGCGGAAGCTTGTCCGGTTTTTGCAGCAAACCTGACAATAGCGGAAACCCGAAACCGGTTTCTGTCTCATGGTTTTTTCCCCTTTCCTGCCTGTTTGATCATCCAGGCTGCCAGCCGGAAATCTTCCGGATAGGTTACCTTGATATTGGTACGCTCACCGGTTGTCAGGTATATGGCAAATCCGGCCTCTTCCACCACCACCGCATCATCGGTATAAAAAGGCTGGTATTCCGTATCGTAAGCCTCGATCAGAAAATCGCCCCTGAATACCTGGGGGGTTTGAACCAGCCGGTAGTTCTCACGGTTTACCGGGATATGACCATCCGGAATGATCTCCCTGATCGAATCTACCGGCTCCATTACCGGTACGGCACTTCCTTTCTCTTCGGCCAGCCTGAAACATCGCCTGATCAATTCGCGGCTGATCACAGGCCGGGCTGCATCATGCACGGCCACTACCTCATGGCGTCTGACCAGGCCAACACCGTTCTTCACACTATGAAAGCGGGTATATCCGCCCACCACCAGTTCCACGGGATGAGTAAAACGGTACCGGTGTATCAGTTCTTCCCACAGCGCCAGCTGTCCGGCAGGAAGCACCACGATCAGCCGGATGTCGGGGTAGGTATCTGCAAACGCCCGGGCCGAACGCATGATCATGGGCATTCCTTCCAGTTCCATGAATTGCTTTGGGAGGGTGTTCCCCATGCGGACACCGCTTCCGCCACCAACGATCAGCGCCGCTTTTTCCATCGGTGTTCCGTTTATTGATACAGGAACCTCTTAATGCTTTGCTTGGGGGTTTTTTCGAAATCGTCCATGTGAAGTTCAAAACGGTGCACCCTCATAAACCCCGGCAATTCCTCGTTTACTTCTTTCCGGTACTGATCGAGCAGAGACTGCATGGCTTCCGGGGTCAGTCCCCTTTCTTTCATAAAATCCTTGTCGGGATATATCAGGGCAACCATCTTCCCGTCGCGATCAACCACCAGCGATTCACTGATCCCCGGTTTGTTGTTAATCACCGATTCAATTTCTTCGGGATAGATGTTATGCCCGCTGGGACCCAGAAGCATGCTTTTGCTGCGTCCTTTGATAAACAGGTTCTTATCCTCATCCATTAATCCCAGGTCGCCGGTATGCAGCCACCCTTCCTCGTCGATGATCTCCCGGGTAGCTTCTTCATTTTTATAGTAACCCAGCATCACATTCTCTCCACGCAGAATGATCTCACCCACTTCCCGCGAAGGATCGTCCGAATCAATGGTCACTTCCAGGGTATCTACCGGTTTGCCGCACGAGCCCAGCCTGGTGGTTTGCCAGCTGGAATAGCTGATCAGGGGGCCGCACTCGGTCATGCCGTACCCAACCGTAAACGGGAATTTCATTTTTCTGAAAAATTTCTCGGCATCGTGATTGAAAGCGGCTCCGCCTATCACCAGTTCCCTGAAGTTACCTCCGAAAACTTCCGAAAGTTTATGTTTTATCTTATTCAGAAGGATCCGGTTAATGCCGGGAATAGCCAGCAGTAGTTTCATGTGGGGCTTGCTGATGACCGGCAACAGGTTTTTCTTGTATATTTTTTCTACCACCAGAGGCACCGACAAAATCAGCCTCGGGCGTATCTCCCTGAACGCCTGGGTAATGATCTGTGGCGAGGGGGTTTTGGTCAGAAATGTGGTATGGCATCCCCTGGTAAAAGGGAACAAAAATTCGAAAGCACAGCCGTAGGTATGCGCCAGGGGAAGAAAAGACACTATGGTATCGCCCGGATCCAGGTCCATGTGCCGGTGGGCAAAACGGATATTGGCCGCCAGGGTGTTCAGGTCGAGCATTACCCCTTTGGAAAAACCGGTTGTCCCCGAAGTATAGTTGATCACCCCCAGCTCTGCATTTGAAATGGCCGGCAGCCGGAATGTTTCGGCAGTAATGCCTTCGGGATATTTTTCACTGTACATTTCGTCTACCCGCGACCAGGCTTCTTCCAGCGATTTGTCGCGCGTAAACAGAAACCGGTAATCGGAAATGGCCATGATCCCCCTTACCTCAGGCATTTTTTCAGGATCCAGGTTTTCAAACAGGTAGTCGGCTGCAAGATGAAAAACCGAATCGGAATGGTTGACGATGTGGTGTACATCGTCGGGCCTGAAATCGGGAAGAACGGGAACAATCACCGTTCCGTAAGTAATAACGGAAAGATAGGTTACTCCCCAGTTGGCCGAATTTTTCCCCAGCAGGGCAATCTTATCCCCTTTTTTGATGCCTGCCTTTTCAAAGAAAAGATGAAACTTCAGAATCTGTTCGGCCACTTCCCGGTAGGTCATGGTTTTGCCTTTATAATCGGAAAAGGCTTTCCCGTCCCAGGTGTTTTTGATCGCCTTCTCCAGGTATTCGATAAAGTTTTCTTTCAGCATAATGTGTCTGTATTTGTGACGTTAAATGTAAACAATGCGTTTCAAATTTCACAAACCTGTCTCATAAAGGATAAGCGACCGGGCCGGTATAACTTTCGATTATCACAAAAAGGCAGGCAAGATAATAGATCACCAGCAGTTGAATGACGCCCAGCAGGTAATTATACCGGCTTCTCCATTTTTTCATTTTCCGCCTGACGAGCATCCCCGCATTGGGAATAAAAAGGCATCCCAGCAACATAAAAAACCGCCGGTTATCGATCACATCCACCAGTTCCTTTTCCTGAAAAATAAGATAATAAAAAAACACGAGGATCACCAGCAAATAAGAAAGATAACTAAATTTCAGAAACATGGTGGAACGAGGCCACAACTTGTTGATGCGCAGAGGCCGTATGAAAACCACCGATATCACGAATATACTGATGAATCCAATAGCCACCAGCACTTTAAAGAGAAACAGCAGGAACTGGCTCATGATTGCTTTGATTCCTTTCAGAACAAGCTGAAAAGATAATACATTCCCACCGGAAAAAAAATGCATGCCGGGAAAACGGCTTTATCGCACAGCCTGAGCAGGCACCGTTTCCACTTCGAAATCGATGTCCCAGTTCAGTTCAATATCCCAGTTCGCCCTCACATTGACTTCCTCGGGGTAATAATGCACCCTTTCGGGTTGTATCTTCTGCAGATAATGACCGGTATCCCATTCCCCGTTACCGTTCCGGTCATCGATCGCCCTGAATATGACCTTACCCGGGTGCAGATATTCAAATTCCAGATAAGTATCCGATGCAATGGCTTTTTCCTGCAACACCTCTTCGGAGGACCCAAGCATCTGCACAATGACCTGACCCTCCACACCCGTTACATTCAGATACAGGTTCCCGTAATAATCGGCTTTACGGGTAGTGTACTCCAGTTTGAGCGTATCGTGACTATTCCCAAGGTATCCGGTAAACGCTCCGGGCAGAACGTTCAATCTGTATTTCGTTTCGGGTTCCCAGGCGGCGGTAACCAGAAATCTCCTCGTTCGCAGGGAGTCCCGGGTCAATGTATAGGGAACATCCTGCTGGAGGCTGTCGATTTCCATTTTCAGGCTGATGCGGGAGGTATCTGTAGCGGTTACGGGAAAATTTCCTTCCAGAACCACGGGCCTGTTCAGATCAAGCTGGGATTTGTTTCTTGTAACGGGTGTCAGTGCGAATGCCGGCAGACCGCTTCCTTCATCCGGCAGGTTATCCCTCCCCGCCCGTCCCGGCGATGCATATCTGAAACTGAGGGTATCGGTTACCCACAGATTTTCCCCGGTGGAATCAGTGGCCAGATATTCCAGCGGCAGCCTGATCATTTCGCTGTTCATCAGCAGGCTGTCGCGTATCCACAGAAACAGGGTGTCTTTCCGGGGATTCCATTCGGCCAGGAAATCGCCCGGAGCTATGTATCCGGGCACCTCGCCCCACCGCGGCAGGGAGTCTGACGGAGCACCAAAAACAATCATCAGCCGGTTTTTGATGTCACGGGAAGAGGAAGATATGTACTGTCCCGTCTCCCTTTCCTCCGTGAACATTTTCAGCCTGAAGAACGGAACCCGGATGCCGGCCCCGCCAATCATTCCCAAATCAGAAGCCAGCGTATCGGGCCGTATATCTCCTTCTGCCGGGAGAACGATCAGGCTGTCAAGAAAACCAATGGCTTCATTGGCCTGATCGAATAAATAGTTCATGTTCATGTCCTTCAGGGCAAACAGGCGGAATGTATCGGCCCGGATATGACTGATGGTGAATTCCCCGTTTTTATTGGTTTTCCCCACATAATAAGGTACCTGCAGGTACGGAGCCGAATCACGAAGGTTCATGTACAGCATGGCATAGACTCCTTCCTCGGGCTGAAGGGTCAGGGCATTGACCAGGGTGCCTCTTATCTGCAGGGAATCCAGTTCCCGGCCGGTAGAAAACACATATTCGAAACCTTCCAGGGGATTGCCCTCGTTGTTATCCACAATGGCATCATTGAAATTAAGCGTATAGGTGGAATTCGGCAATAGTTCGTCGTGTATCCTGATCCGGATCCCTTTTCCCCGGATCTGCACGTCGGGTTTTTGTTTCATGGGAGGAGAAACGATGAGCTTCTGGTTTACATCCCTCAGCTGGATAAACTCGTCAAAGCCAATATCGATCACCTGGCTGCTGAACTCAGTAGAATAGTTGGGTGGCGAACAGGATGTGACCACGGGAGGGATGGTGTCTTTATCCCCTCCGGTAGGAGCCACCACTTTGGCACACCGATTGAAATTTATAACCAAAGGGAGCAGGCATAGCAACAACATCAGCTGCCGTATAACCGGTTTCACGAAACATTCCTGCATGGATGCAAACTTACAAAGTTTGGAGCGATTAACGACAATGTAACATTATTTTAGTAGTTTTGGCCAACAAAGCCCCGTTCATCATGATAAACTTCGTGATCTGGAATGTGGATCCTGAAATATTCAGCATCGGCCATTTTGCCGTAAGGTATTACGGATTGCTGTTTGCCTCCGCTTTTTTCTTCGGGTACCTTATCATGGCCCGTTTTTTCAGAATGGAAGGCGTTCCGAACGAACTGCTGGACAAGCTGACCATTTACATGGCTGTAGCAACCATTGTGGGCGCAAGGCTCGGTCACTGTTTCTTTTATGAGCCCGAATATTTTCTGAAGCATCCGGTTGAAATCCTGATGATCTGGAAAGGAGGGCTGGCCAGCCATGGTGCAGCCATCGGCATTCTGCTTGCCCTGTACCTTTTTGCCCGGAAAACAGGCAAATCCTACTGGTGGCTGCTCGATCGGGTGGTTATTGTAGTGGCTCTGGCAGGACTGTTTATTCGCTCGGGAAACCTGATGAATTCAGAAATATACGGGCATCCTACCGGTTCCCGGGCCGGTTTTGTCTATGCGCGCTATGTGAGCGAGCCTGTCAAGGCCCTGCCTCAGGTCGACCGGGTGCAATACAAAAAACCGGCAGATACCTTACCGGTAAAAGATTCTCAGGCCGTTCCCCTAGAAATGAACATCCGGTTCAAACGTACTGCAAGAAATCCGGAAGAACTGCAAGCTGTTATGCAGATGCAGGTAGTGGATATACTCAAAAGGGCTTATCATCAAAAGGAAAGAAATGTTTACCTGCCTCCGGCAAGCCAGCCCGAGTTTCAGATATCACAGGATGAAGACCGCTATTTTACTGCCACCATACAGGTAGAAGCACTGCCCAGGCACCCTACCCATATTTACGAAGCCCTGGCATACCTGTTCATCTTTTTTTTCCTGCTGGGAATATATCTTCGCCGGAAGGGAAATCCCCGGCCCGCTCTGATATTTGGTGTGTTCCTGATCATACTATTCGGAGCCCGGTTCATCATTGAATTTATCAAAGAAAACCAGGTGCCTTTTGAAGATCAACTGACCCTGAATATGGGCCAGTGGCTTAGTCTTCCCTTTATTGCCGCCGGTATAGGCATTCTGATATATATCTATGCCAAAAAAGGTCGTTCCGGCTGATCGTTCCCTTCCTGCTCCGGAATATTTGTTTCATGCATTTATTCATACCCGGGGAGTAAGACATGGAAAAAACAAAACCGCAACGGCCAACGGAAACTTTCCTTGTGAAAAACATGGTGTGCCGCTGCTGCATCTGGTATCTGCACGAAAAACTGACGCGTGAAGGATACCGTATCAAAGGAATCGAACTGGGAAAAGTGACCGTTTCCATGGATTCCTCCCTGTACACCCGGGAAGACATCGAAAAATCCATTGAAAAACTGGGGTTCGAACTGATCAGAAACCGCGAAAAGGGGCTGGTGGAACAGATTAAGCATGCGGTCATCGAACTGATCCATCAGATGAACAACGTCGATTCCATCGCCCGCAAGTCAGATTACCTGGTGGAAAAGCTGGGTCTGAGCTACCCGTATCTTTCCAGATTATTTTCCGCCAATGAGCCTGTAACGCTGGAACGGTACATTATCCTGCAGAAGATCGAACGGATCAAAGAACTGGTTGACCAAGGCGAATTTTCCCTTAGTGAAATTGCCTACATGATGGATTACAGCAGTGTACAATATCTTTCCCGGCAATTTCATGCTGTGACCGGGGTAACGGTAAGCGAATACAAGCAGGGCAAAGGCGCATCCCGGAAACCCATCGACCAGCTTTATTGAAACACCTGATTATCAGTTTGGTATTAATTTTTTACCGGAATATTGCACCATTTTATCAAAATAGTGTAACAGAAATCAGCCCCTCTGTGCCTAGTTTTGTATCGTAAAATAAAAAGCATCTGTAATGAAACACCTGATTATACCCCTGCTGCTGGCCGGGACCCTGTTTTCGGCAAACGGCCAGGAGAAACAAACAACAAAAAACCAAGCCGCTGTACCTCCCTGCCTGCAGCCCCAAAACACCGGGCAAACAGCCAGCCTGAGCCGGGAGGAAGCCCGGAGCCTGATCCTTCTCAGAGAAGAAGAAAAACTGGCCCGTGATGTATACCGCTTTTTCCACTCAAGGCATTCATGGAGGCCCTTCGCCAACATTGCCGGGAGTGAACAGGCCCATATGGATGCCATTCTGTATCTTCTGGAAAGGTATGACCTGGAGGATCCGGCTGCCCATACCAGCGAAGGTGAGTTTATAAACAGACAATGGAAAACCCTTTACATGGAGCTGACTGCCAGGGGAAAAGACGATCCGCTGGAAGCCCTCCGGGCAGCAGCCCTGATCGAAGAAACCGATATTGCCGACCTGCAGGAAGCGCTGGATGGATTTGCTGAGAACCCGGATGTTATTCGGGTTTATGCCAACCTGCTCAGAGCCTCGAAAAACCACCTGCGAACCTTTGTCAGGCTGCTGGAATGGCGCAACGAAACATATTCACCGGTTATCCTTTCCGCCGAAGAATTTCATCGGATCATGGAAGGATAAACCATTGTCTTTAATATCTTGGCAGAATCAATTACTTTGGAAAAAACCGTCATTATGAGTCTTAGAAAAAACATTGCTGTCAGTGATTCCGGATTTGTATTCGATCCCTCGTCAGGTGAATCCTACTCACTGAATCCCATTGGAACGGAAATCGTAAAACTGTTGCAGCAGGGCAGGAGTAATGAGGATATCATCAGGGACCTTACCGGGAAATACGATGTGGACGATGCCACACTGGAAAGGTATTATTACGATTTTATCGGGATGCTGAAACAATTCAACCTGTTGGAAAACGGGGAATAATTTCCGCTTTTCAGTTATTTATTGAAACGACCTATCAAAATCATATGTCAAAAATCAAGCTCAAACTGGCTGCCACCGGCCTGAACAACACCGACAACCCCGGCCCGGGTGTTCCGGTGATCAGAAGCATCCGGGAATCGGGAACCTTTTCCATGGAAGTGGTAGGCCTGGCTTACGAGACCCTTGAGCCGGGAATTTATATGCCGGGAATTACCGACCGTACCTATATGATCCCCTATCCTTCCGACGGAGTGGAAGCCCTGCTGGAAAGACTGGAATACATCCAGTCGAAAGAAAAGATCGATGTACTGATCCCTAATTTCGATGCAGAGCTGTATACCTTTATGAAATCGTCAGACCGCCTTGAAAAAATGGGTGTCCGCACTTTTCTCCCCACCCTGTCACAGCTTGAGGAAAGGCACAAATCAAACCTGCCCCGCTTCGGGAAAAAATACGATGTTCTGGTGCCAAAGAGCAAGGACATTTTATCATACCAGGACATTGAGAAACTCCGGGAGGAATTTGAGTACCCCCTCATGGTCAAGGGAAAGTTCTACGACGCCTACCTGGCATACAATGAAGAGCAGGTAAGAATGCATTATAATAAGATATCCGCCAAGTGGGGCCTGCCGGTGATCATTCAGGAATTCATCCGCGGAACCGAGGTAAATGTGGTAGCCCTGGGTGACGGAACGGGACAAACCGTGGGAGCCGTTCCCATGCGCAAGCAGTACATTACCGACAAGGGAAAGGCATGGGGCGGCATTACCCTCGACGATCCGGCCATGATGGAGCTGACACGTCACATCATTTCAAAAACACACTGGCGGGGAGGCATGGAACTGGAACTGATCAAGACCACCCGGAACGAACTGTATGTGATCGAGATCAATCCACGTATCCCAGCCTGGGTATACCTGGCGGTGGGGGCCGGACAAAACCTACCCGAAGCCCTGGTGAAACTGGCCCTGGGAATGGAAGTGAAACCCTTCAGGCGTTATGATGTGGGAAAAATGTTCGTGAGGTATTCTTACGACATGATCGTGGATCTGCCCAGGTTCGAACAGCTCTCCACCCTGGGCGAAGTGGAACCGGAAAAATCATTCAAATCGATCTAGAATCCTTTACAAGAAATAAGCCGTTATGGAAAAAATTGCCTTTGAACGTCCCTTTATCAAAAAGCTCAGTGCCGGAATGCCAAGCAAATTCGGCATGAAAACAGAAATCAAACCCGTTACCCATATTGACGACGTTGCCGTGGAAGAACTCATCCAGAAGTATGGTTCTCCCCTGTTCGTCATTTCGGAAAAAACCATGCGCGAAACCTACCAGGAAGCTTATCGGGCATTTTCCACCCGCTATCCGAAAGTGCAGTTCGCCTGGTCGTACAAAACCAATTACCTCGACGCTGTATGCAGGGTATTCCACCAGGAGGGCTCCTGGGCTGAAGTGGTTTCGGGATTCGAATTCGACAAAGCCCTGGCAAACGGAATTCCCGGAAACAAGATCCTGTTCAACGGGCCCGACAAACCGGAAGAATACCTGAAAAAAGCCATTGAGCAGAAAGCCTATATTCACATTGACCATTTCGACGAGTTGTATACACTCAAACAACTGGCCGCTACCTTGAAAACCAGACCCAGGGTGGCCATCAGGGTGAATATGGATGTGGGAATTTACCCGAAATGGGACCGTTTCGGGTTCAATTATGAAAACGGGGAAGCCTGGGATGCCCTCAACCGCATTATGATCAGCGAATCGTTTGAGCTGGAAGGACTGCATGCGCACATCGGAACCTATATGATGACCACGGAAGCATACGGCATTGCCGCAGCCAAACTGGCCGATCTGGCAACCGGTCTGGAAAGAAAATACGGCCATGTGATAAAATATATCGATATGGGAGGTGGGTTCGCTTCGAAAAACACACTGAAAGGAGCTTATCTGCCTGGAACAGACACGGCTCCTTCATTCGATGAATATGCCGAAGCCATTACCTCCGCTCTGATTAATTCGGGCATCAAACCCGAAAACCTTCCCATGCTGATTCTGGAAACGGGAAGGGCCCTGATTGACGATGCCGGCTACCTGCTGGGAACGGTCATTGCCAATAAGCGCCTGTCCAGCGGGTACCGCTCCACTATTGTAGATGTGGGTGTCAACCTGTTGTTCACTTCTTTCTGGTATGAACACCAGATATCGCCGGCCAGGCCGACCACCCAGCATACGGAAGAAACCGCCGTGTTCGGCCCCCTGTGCATGAACATCGATGTGATCAGGGAGAGCATGGTTTTCCCCTTGCTGAAAACAGGCGACCGCTTCGTGATCAGCCGTATCGGGGCATACAATATGACACAGTGGATGCAGTTCATCACCCTGCGGCCCAACGTGGTGATGATCGATCCCGAAAGTAAAGTACATCTGATCAGAGAAAAGGAAAGCCTGGAAACCATTCGCCAGCAGGAAAGGATTCCCGGCCATCTGCAAGCAAAAAAGCAATAGTATGAAAAAACTGAAAGCAGAAACCTTGCTGTTCCTGAGGTGTACGGCCAACAGCTATTCGCAGGTTTTCTTTTCCGATAACCTGGTGTTTGCCGTTCTGCTGATCATGGTTACTTTTTTCGACGCTTTTGCAGGATTCTGCGGGTTGTTGTCGGTTTTGATCACCAACCTGCTGGCCCGTGCACTGCATTTTCACCCGGAAACTATCAGAAAAGGATTGCTGGGCTTTAACAGCCTTCTGGTAGGACTGGGCCTGGGTATTTATTTCGGTCCGGGGTGGTTGTTTTTTCTGATCCTGGTACTGGCTTCCGTGTTCACCCTGTTTATTTCCATGAGCCTTCAGGGAGTAATCGGAAAATACGGTTTACCGGCCCTGAGTATGCCGTTTATTCTGTCGCTCTGGCTGGTTTTTCTCGCCACGAGAGATTTCACGGCGCTGGGAATCAGCGACCGGGGCATTTACACCCTGAACGACCTGTACCTGATAGGAGGGAACCGTCTGGTGGCCCTGTACGAATGGTGGAATTCGCTGGCTATTCCCGAATCACTGCGCACTTATTTTATCAGCCTGGGCGCCATATTCTTTCAGTACAGCGTACTTTCAGGTATCATGATCGCCATGGGATTGCTTTATTTTTCCAGGATCGCCTTTTCACTTTCCTTGTTAGGATTTTATGCTGCATACCTTTTCTACCACATTATCGGCGCCGACCTGAACAGCTTCAACTACAGTTATATCGGCTTCAATTATATCCTGACTTCCATTGCTATCGGAGGATTTTTTCTGATCCCGTCCCGTGCCAGTTACCTGTGGACCCTGTTTCTGATTCCCCTGGTAGCCATTATCACCATTAGCCTGAACAAGATCTTTCTGGTATTCGGCCTGTCGATCTATGCGCTGCCTTTTAATCTCATCGTTCTTTTGTTTCTTTATGTCCTGAAATTCAGAACCCGTGTATCCGAAGGTCTCCGTGAGGTATGGGTCCAGTACAACCAGCCCGAAAAGAACCTGTATACCTTCATAAATGAATCAGACCGTTTCCGGTATCTTCAGTATTTTCCTTTCAAGCTGCCCTTCTGGGGAGAATGGACCGTTTCACAGGGACATGACGGGGAATATACCCACAAAGACGAATGGAAGCACGCGTGGGATTTTGTTATCCAGGGGAACGACGGAAAAACCTATAAAAAAGAAGGCGAAAACCTGGAAGATTACCACTGTTTCAACAAATCGGTAACCGCACCGGGCGAAGGGGTGGTGGAAGAGGTAGTGGACGATGTGCATGATAACCCGGTAGGAGAAGTCAATCTGAAACAAAATTGGGGCAATACGATCGTGATCAGACATAAAGACGGGCTTTATTCCAAGCTGAGCCACCTGAAAAAAGAATCGGCTACCGTAAAGCCCGGCGACAGGGTTAAAGAAGGACAGGTAATTGCCCGCGTGGGAAATTCAGGCCGTTCACCATACCCGCATTTGCATTTCCAGCTGCAAACCACTCCCTATATCGGATCGGCCACCCTGGATTATCCCATAAGCTATTTCATCAGGAATACCGGGAACGGATATTGTTTCTGCATGCATCAGAAACCCGCCAGGGACTGGCAGGTTTCAAACATTCAACTGAACCCCCTGCTTCAGAAATCCTTCCGCCTGATACCCGGCCAGCATATCCGTTGTGAATATACACACAACCATTTACCACATTCAGAAGAATGGGAAATCAACGCCGATGCCTATAACAAAAGTTATATCCATTGCCGGGAAACCGGGGCCAAGGCCTATTTTCACAACGACGGAAGTTTGTTTTATTTTACCCATTATCAGGGAAAAAGAAGCGGTCTTTTATATTATATCTATCTTTCATTTTACAAAATTCCTCTGGGATTTTACAAGAACCTGAAAATTGATGACAGTTACCCGGTGCATTTTCTTTTCAGCCGGACCCAGCTGTTCCTGCAGGATTTCCTGGCCCCGTTCTTTATGTTCCTGGGAACCCGGTACACACTGGAATACCTTGAACAGGACGATGACATGTCACCCGGGAGCATTTCACTGAAAGCACTGATCACCACCCGATTTCTGCGCCAACCATTGAAGCGCATCCCCGTGGATATCACGCTGGAAACCGGGGGTGTTTACCGACTTGAGATCAAAGCGAAGAAAGATAAAATCCGTGCAACATGTACCGTTTTCTGATCATACCGCTGATTTTACTGAATTTCCGTGGCACCCCGGCACAGGAGAATGATGATTTTATCCATTACGATACGTTAACGTACCGGCTATACCTTATCAACGACTGGGACGCACTGAAGAAAGCGGGGAAAGAGGCCCTCGGGAAGGGACATGATTACTATTATCTCAGGATGAGACTGGGCATAGCCTTTTACGAAACAGCCAACTACCGGGGGGCTATCCCTCATTTTCGGGCAGCACAGGATTTCAATTCAGGCGATAAAACAGCCCTGGAATATTTATATTATTGCTACCTGTATTCCAGCCGTTATGCCGATCTACAGGCACTGATACCCAGGCTTCCCATGTCGTTCCGTGTAAAAAACCTTCTTGACAGATCATCGCATATAACCCGGTTCGGTTTGAATTATCAATATTCATTCAACAACGACCAGGATGTCTTCAGCCATTATACCATACCCTCCGACACATCGGATGGCATGCAGTTCCTTACCCGGCATTTTCATTACTTCAGCGCCTCCCTGGGTCACACCCTGTCTTCGCGTATACACCTGCAACACATGTATACCTACATCCATAAGAACGATCTGTTTTATTACCATGGTCCTGATTATGCATATATGGTTCCTGAAAGAAACACTTCCCAGCACCAGTACTATCTTCAGGCCATGATCAGAGCCTTCCGGGGAGCTTCGTTCATTACCTCCTTTCACTATTTATATACCAAAAGCCCCGCTCTTTATCAGCGACAGGGCTTCGGTAATGTTATCCAGCTGGCACCCGAATTTATTTCAAATGATGTGGTTCTGCACCTGTCGTATAACCAGGAGGCCGGTCCTTTCAATCTGGATATATCGGGTACCTATACCTATATCAACCAGCTCCGTCACTGGCAACAGAACCTGCAACTTACCTGTTACCCCCTCGGAAATCTGAATCTTTATTCGGTTACCGGAATTTCAAGAATTACCGAGCATTTCGGGAACAGCACCGTAGATGAAAGATACGTATTCAGAGAAAAGCTGGGATGGAAAGTGACAGGATCACTTTGGATGGAGTTGTTTGGATACACGGGTAATCTTCAAAATTTTTCAGACAACCTGGGAGCATCCGTTTTTAATTCACTGGATTATATCGAATTTATGGCGGGAGGAAACCTCATCTTTTTACTGAAAAACAATGCACAATTAACATTGAGTTATACCCTTTCAAAACTTCACAGTACATACAATACCTATCCTGCCGATGCACCGGTGGGCACAAATCATGTTAACTATAACGTACATACCTTAAACGGAGGAATACAATGGAATTTCTAAAGAAAATCATCTGGACGGTCATGATGACCCTGTGGTTATGGCCCCCGCAACAAATGACGGGTCAGACCCAAAATATGAACAAAGTGATCAGTCAGTTCCAGCAAAGTTATCTGGAAGAAGCATCGGGGGATTATCAGAAAGCCATCGATGCCCTGAAGGAAGTATATGATGAAAAATCATACGAGCTCAACCTACGGCTTGGATGGCTTACTTATCAGCGAGGGCTGTTTACTGAATCCATTGCCTATTACAACAAAGCCGTTTCCCTCATGCCTTACGCAGTGGAACCCCGCTTCGGGCTGGTATATCCAGCCTCAGCCATGGGAAACTGGAACGTGGTAATAGCCCAGTATGAAAAAATCCTCGAGATCTGTCCCAATCAATCGGTCGCCCTTCACCGCCTGGGACTGATCTATTATGGAAGAGAAGACTACCACCGGGCTCTCCCCTATTTCGAAAAGGTGGTGAACCTGTATCCATTTGATTATGATGCACTGATCATGCTGGGTTGGACCAAATTGAAACTGAACCGGATTAACGAGGCCAGCGTTCTTTTCCAGAAGGCCCTGATGCATACTCCCGGAGGATCTTCAGCCCTGGAGGGACTGGAACAGATAAAATAACATAAGCAGATGAGGAAAATATCCCTAACTTTGTGACGTTCTTTACACACACGCACCAGGCATTTATGGAAACAAAAAACAATCCACAGGGAAAAGAGGCGGAAAAGATTCAGGCACCGCCTGCCTCCGGAGGGAAAAAAGCCACCGGATGGATTATTGCCAGCATAATATTACTCGTTGGCATTGGGGTGCTGGCCTATCTGCAAATCACCACCAAAAAGGAGATGGTGGTCATGGAAAGGGTACTTACGGAAGAAAAGGATTCTCTTACAAAAGAGCTGAATGCCATGATCCATGGATACGACACTCTCAAAACCAACAACGACAGTCTCAATGTGCAACTGGAGCGCGAACAGGACAAGATCAGGCAACTGCTGGCCATTCAGGCTTCCAACGTGGAAAAGATCCAGTTATATAAAAAAGAACTGTCAACTCTGAGAGATGTGATGCGGTCGTACATTATCCAGATCGACTCACTGAATACCCGCAACAAACTCCTGGTAGAAGAAAACCTCCAGGTCAAAACACAGCTGGAGCAGGCGCAGACTGAAAAGGAAGAGCTTTCCCAGATAAGGGAAGAGCTGTCATCAAAAGTGCAAAAGGCATCGGTAATCAAGGCCACTGACATTACAGTAACCCCCATTAACAGCCGGGGAAAGGAAAGAGACAGGATCAACCGTATGGAACAGATCGTAGTATGTTTTACCCTGCGTGAAAATCCTATCGCTCCTGCCGGCAAACGATACGTTTACCTGCGTCTGGTCAGGCCAGATGAGCTGGTACTTACCCTTTCGGTTGACAACCTTTTCGAATACCAGGACAACATCATTGTTTACTCGGCCAGAAGAGAAGTGGAATATATGAATCAGGATGTGGAAATGTGTATCTATTATCCGAACGACGGGCAATTCATTCCCGGCGAATATACCGCCACCCTCTACGCCGACGGGCACATGATCGGGTCTACCGAATTCCTGTTGAAATAATCATTTCAATGTAGCAACCTGATGTACCATGACAATTGGTATGATCATTGGCAGGATCGGCGGGATTGACGGAGTGGCCCTGGAGGCAGAAAAATGGATCCATGTGCTGAGAAGAATGGGCCATGAAGTATATATCCTGTCAGGCCAGTATCAGGAAAGACCCATGAATCATGAGTTCGAAACGCTGGTTCCTGAAATGTCGTTTTTCAGTCCGGAAAGTTTCTGGAGCCAGAAAAAGGCCTTTTTTCACCCCGATACCGACCTGGATGAATTGAAAGCCCACATTTTCCTTTATTCCAACATCATTGCAAACAAAATCAAAGCCTGGGTAAAGGATAAAAAGCTGCAGCTCCTGATCTCAGAAAATGCTTCTTCCCTTCCCTCCCACCTCGAAATGGGCTTCGGGATTCGTAAAGCGGCTCAACAACTGGATATTCCGATTATCACCCATGATCACGATTTTGCATGGGAACGCGGCGACCGTTACCTCTCTCCGCATGAGGATATCAACCGTTTTATTGCCGAAAATTTTCCACTGCGCCTGCCAAACAGTTATCACGCCGTAATCAATACAAATGCCCAGAGAACCCTGCTGGAAAAATATGGCCGTGATGCGGTGGTGGTACCCAACGTGATGAATTTTGACCAGCCTTTCGGTGAGATTACAGAAAAAAACAAAAACCTGAGGGAAAACCTTGGGTTTGACAAAAACGATATCCTGCTGTTCCAGATCACTCGTATTGTCAGCCGGAAAGCCATTGAGGTAGCCATAGAACTGGTACACCGGCTGGATGATCCCCGGTTGAAATTGATCATCACCGGGAGCCAGGCAGACGACGAAGGAAACAGATATTACCAGAAGCTGGTCGATCTGATCCATGATCTGAAACTGGGGTCGCAGGTTCGTTTTGCCAGCGATAATTTTCATAACCGTGGTTTGCATGGTCAGAACAGAGAGATCAATTACTCCCTTTCCGACGCCTACGCCCATGCCCGGGCATGTACCTATTTCAGCACCTACGAGGGCTTTGGCAATGCCTTTGTAGAAGCGGTACTGGCCAGGACTCCCATATTTGTAAACAATTACAAGCCGGTTTTCTGGCCCGATATCGGAAGCAAGGGTTTCAAAACCGTGATGCTGGAAAACAACCGGCTGACCGGTGAAAAGGTGCGCGAAATGGCCGAAATAATTTACAATGATGAATTGAACCGGGAAATTGGTGAATACAATTTTCAGCTGGGTAAAAAGTATTTTTCTTACGATGTGCTGGAGCAAAAGCTGCATGAGCTGATCCGCCACACAGGCCTTGCCTGAAAATATCCTGTATGCCGCTCATCAACCCTATTCCCTGAACAGATCGGATATCACGGTGTCTGAAAGGAACATTCCTTCCTCCGTAAGAATCAGTTTCCCCCCGCGGTTGATCATCCATCCGCTCTTCAGGTATTTACCCGCCTGGTTCAGGAAATACTGCCGGGCATCATTACCAAATCTCATGCATATTTCCTCAAGATCCACACCGCCCGACGTGCGAAGTCCTGTCATTACCGCTTCATTGAAAAGCATTTTTTCGGTCAGCTTCTCCTTTTCTGCAGGGATGGTTCCCTCCTCAATGGCCCGAATGTATTTTGCATTGTGTGATACATTCCATTGCCTTTCCTTTCCGTTGAACGAATGCGCCGAAGGACCTATCCCCAGATACGGAATGCCTTTCCAGTAAGCAGAATTATGTTTGGATTGACATCCGGGTAAGGCATAATTGGATATTTCATACTGCAGAAAGCCTGCGCTGGCAGCCAGCCTGTTCAAAACCCTGAACTGCTCAAATCCCTCTTTGTCATCCTGTTCCTGCAGGATACCCTTCTTCTTCCAGCGGTAAAATATGGTTCCCTTCTCAATGGTGAGATAATAGGATGAGATATGCTGTACATTCAGTGTAAGGGCTTTTTCTACATTCCTTTTCCAGGTTTCTGTAGTCATTCCGGGCAGTCCGTATATCAGATCAACGGAAATATTATCAAAGCCGGCATCCTGTGCAGCCTGCACCGAACGAACAGATTGCTCCACCGTATGTCGCCGGTTCATCAGTGTCAGATCTGCCTCATGAAACGACTGTATCCCGATGCTGATCCTGTTGAATCCGGCATGAAGCAATGATTCACAGAAACCACGATCCAGATCGTCCGGATTTGCTTCCACGGTAATTTCCTGTTTTCCGGTTCCCTTAAAAATATCCTGTACTATGTGCAGTAATCCTTTGAGCTGACCGGGTTCCAGAACGGTGGGTGTTCCTCCTCCGAAATAAATGGTTTCTACCGGCTGATCGAGATATTCCCGCTGAAGGATCAATTCATGGCAAAGGCAATTTGTCATTTTTCCTATCCGGGCCAGAGAAACCGTTTTATGAAAATCACAATAGTGGCACAATTGCCTGCAAAACGGAATGTGTATATAAACACCTGCCATACCCGTACCATTACTCGAGGAACCCGATCACGGCATTCGACACAGCCCTGGGTTCCGGGGGCAAAGAAAACACATTTTCCTGATACCGGCTGTTGTAGGGCGAAATATTGAGCGTTTTCCCTTCCACCATCAGGGTGCTGCTTCCTCCCGGGTCGAATCCCATAGCATCGTGTGCTCCGTACCGGAGCATGATATCGGCCATATCCCCGTGAGTAGCCCCCACCGACTCCCGAATCCGACCATTTACCGCAAGAAGGATAAGATTACCTTGCCCATCCGTTCCCGCCGCAATTTTCGGGCCCCGCATATCGGTGTAATCGAGCCTGGCAGCCTGCGTTGCGATCGAAAAGGCCGTTTTCCATCCTTCCAATTCCATATCAATGCATTTTTCCCCGTTTTTCACCAGCAACGGACCTGCTTCAATGGCATCCTGAATGTTTTCAAATCCGGGTATGCGAATTTGCAGTACTTTTCCTTCATACATCCACCCACCAGGCATCTGTCCTTCCGGAAAAGAAAGGGTAATACCCACCGGGATGATTTTCACCCTGCCACTTGCCGGTTTTCGTATTATTTCCATAATCCGATCACCCGCCATCCTGACAATAGTTCTTCCCCTGGCCGGAACAGTCTTGCCGGCATACATCAGGTCATAGAAACACGGGCGGTCGTCAGGTATCCGAACAGGATTTCTCTGTCCACCTGTCATTTGTATTTCATCCTGTTCGTCGAAAAGAGTAATCCCTTCAGAAAGACTGATCCGCCGGATGGTCATGTTACCTTCACGGTCTACCAGAAAGGCGGGTTTTGAAAACAGCGGGGCAGACAGTATTTTTCCACCGGTGATGATCATACCTAGGGGAGAACCAATATACGATTCCGGAAGCCCGAGCTTTCCAACCAGCTCGGCATTCAGAATATAGCCTCCGTTCCAGGCCACATGGGTCTTATGTCCTGTTTGCAACTCAAAATCCATGACTAACTGCGTTACTTTTTTCGGCGATGCATTGGCACGAATGGCAACAAACTTCCATTTTCTTTCCGTACCCGTTTTCAGCCTTGCCAGTACGCCGTTCCATGGCATCCCATCTTCATACAAACCATTCACATACTGATAGTCTATTTTTTGTTGTTGTGATGCGGGTCCTGCCGCCAATTTTCTCAGCACATGAGCCACCGGGGAACCATTATTTTCCGCATCTTTTTTTAGCTCTTTCAATACGTTGGTTGTTCCGTATCGCTCACACATTTTTCTAAACGTTTCCCCATGCAAGGCCTCGTGGAACTGCCTGGCCGTTTGTATCGGGACCGGATACGACAGGCAAACCCGGAGACCTGCCGGAATGTGGATAATAAAACCGCTTCCCATGGGTATTCCCATGAATCCTTCGGTTAACGGATCCTCCACCTTGCCAATATGTACCCGGTCAATATCCATGATATCTGACATGATCACCGAGTCTTTTCGGTGGGTTATGATCAGTCCGTTCCGGTCTCTTATTTCTTTCAGAATCGCAATGGCCTTTTCTCCCAGCTGCGGCAGATGAATACCCACACACCATTGTTTTACCGGTACGATCCGAACCAGTTTGTAATCATACAGCAATTTAAGTTCCCCCGACCGGCCGCTTTTAATGAACTTCTCTATTTCACTCACTTCCGGCCAGTTCCTTACGGTAAACTTCTGGGCAAAAACATAAACCGGTGCAATGGCCGAAGCACTTTCCTGCAGTACTTCCCGCGTCAGCTCCTCCTGCAGATCAAGCTTCATTCTGGACCGGATCGATTGCAGCGCGAAAAATTCCAGCTCGTGACTGACATACCTCCCGGCAAATATTACTATGGGGACATTGGCCTTCATCCTTTCGAATAACCATTTTCTGTCGTCAAGGGCAATATGCGAACTCCCTGTCAGCTGACTCAGCGCCAGGTTCCAGTCGGTGAAAAAATGACTCGTTTCCAGTACACGGGTGGTTTTATCAGGCTGCACAATCTCAATAAAAATCATATTGATCAATCCGGTCATTTCCTGAATGGTAAAATCATGCCAGGCAAAACGTTTCCTACCTCTGTAACGGTATGCGAAGGAATGATCATGCATTATTTTATAGTTCCCTTCGCAATACCGGAAAACCGCATCTACCGCATTGTAAAATGAAGTGATTTTCTCTTCAGGAATTTTCACCTTTTCCTGTTCATCCTTCACCATTTCCCTTGCAAACTGCATGGCTGTTCCCCGTAAATATTGTTCTTCCACCCTGAAATAACTCGGATCGATCAATGATTTCAGAAAGATCATGAAGCCCATTTTACCGAAACCCGGTAAATATTGCCTGCGAGCTTCAGGTATGATCTCCCGCAGGGTATCATTCCGGAACAATATTTTCTGTCTGTACCGTTGTATACGGGCTACTGTATCCTCAGACGCACCGCTTTCATCTTGCAGCCGGTGATACAGTCTTCGGCAAATCCAATCCATACACTTTTCGAGAGAATCCAGGCTGTATCTTTTTTTCACGGCCATCTGGTTATGAAATACCTCGGCCTGAAAAAGATGTGGAAAGAAAACCCTGTTCAGTATCTTTTTGATGTGGGTGCGTGTAATGTTCAGACCGTCAAATTCAATCACCTGCAAACGGTCTTTTTCTGGCAGGTGCAAACCAATCACTTCCTCATAAACATTCTGTGGTTCATATTTCCTGCAGAATATGGGAACCCCGCAGGCAGCTGCCTCTATAATGGGCAGACCTCTTCCCTCTGTTTCACTGGGTAACAGTACCAGTGAAGCAATATTGTAAAGTTCCGGGATTCCTACCGGTTTTTCAAACCTGCGTTTGAAATGTTCCTTGTCCAGTTCGCTGAAAAGAAACGCCAGATAGATTTTCTGACGGAATGGTTCCGGCAGTTCATTGACCAACCTGTCAAACCGTTGCAGAAGCTTCTCAAAATAATCAAAATGACCGCTGGCAATGGGTCCCGTTACCAGCAGTGTCAGTTTCAGATTTTCCGTCTCGGAAAATTTTTCTGTAAATTCATGAAATTCAAATAATTTCCTTATCAACCGAAATGAAACTTCTATTTTTTTTCTTGAAATAATGCGGGTGGGTTGCAAGAAAATGATATTCTCGGCGAGAAAATTTTTTAGTGGACGTGTTTGATATCCGTTAATCAGGATCGGACGTGGATCTTTTTCCTCCACCAGCCGGTTGGAAAATGCATCATCCACCGAATAACTTACCAGAATCTGTCTGTACCGGCTAAGGACCTGCTCGAACTGGTAAAATGTATTGATCTTAATCCTTTTGTTGGTGGTTGTATACTGATTCATATCCACCGCTGTTCCTACTTCCAACACATTGGCCGGATTGTGCCCGCTCAATCGTATTACATGATCTGACTGCCTCCTGTTGATATTTACCGTGATCCATGTTCTTGATTCCCAGGGATAAAATACTTCCATGGGAGAAAACACTTCTCCCAGATGTGCATTGGTAAAAAAGAAATCCCTCGGACCTTTTCTCAGGCGGTGTTTTTTAATATCCTCAGGCCGGTTACCCCCTTCCCAGTAATAATCATGGGCATTATTAATCACCGGGATATTCATATATTCTGAAACAAGCACCAGTGCAATGGCCAGTGAAACATTACCCGGATTTGAGCACACATTGACCGGAAAAAAAAGGGATATTTTCTGTTCCAACGCATATTCTGCCAGCTGAGCCACAATGGTCTTTACTTCTTTCCATAATTTTCCTATGAGTTCGTTGTACAAAACCGATCCACGTTCCAGTTTCTTAAAAAAATAATCACGGTACAGAGGCCAGCTGTCGAAGCCTGCGGCTTCAGTAATGGTTTTTTTCCTGGTTTCGGGGTGGATCATTTTATATGACTCCGGATGAAATTGCCCGGCAACGTAGTGAATAGGGATACCCGGAAAAAGATTTCTTAAAGCGGAAGCATATTTTTCAATCTCAATACTTACTCCGTCTACTGAAAAAGAAAATGTAACAAACGCTATTCCTCCGGATTTCAGGTATTCGGCAAATGCTTCATAATCTTCATAAAACCTGGGTGATCGGGTATCTCTTTCTTCGCGGAACCGATCAACAAAAAGACCCAGATCAAACCAGGTTTCAATCGTTTCCCCGTTCAACCATTCCAGAAGTTTCTCAGCTGAATTTAAATTGATCATCAGGGTGTAAATCGGTTTATTAAGACAATTTACAAAATTTGTCAGAAAATTGACCGATTAATGATCCCCTGATTGATTATCAGATCTTTAAATGCCGATGCTTCTCCAGATCGTTTACCAGGTTTTCAATGGTGATATCCCTGAAGAGACGGTAAATTTCCTTGCGAACAGGTTCAAATGCCTCATGCAGGGTACATGGACTGTTTTTTTTCTGAATCTCGGCACATGATTTTACGTCAACCAAACACATGTCAAACAAATCGGAACCATCTATTATTAAAATGATATCCAGCATACTGATTTCACCTGCAGGTTTTCCCAGTGAAAAACCTCCATGAGGACCCTTGCTTGATTTCAATATTTTATGCCGGACCAGCGTTTGCATAATTTTCCCCAGAAAAGGTGTGGGAATACCCAGGTCATTTGAAATGGTTTTGATCCCGATCCTTTTGTCTTCACCAGCCCTCCATGCCAGGTAAATAACCGCCCTGATCCCATATTTGCATGTATTGGATAACATCATCAGATCACTGATCAAACGTCTTCATTGGTATTTTTTTTATTCTTCTTTCATGCCTTCCACCCTCAAATCGGGTATTTAGAAATGCCCTCACGATAACCACAGCTTCCTCTCTGTTGATAAACCTTCCGGGTAAGGCACAGATATTTGCATTATTATGTTTACGAGCCAGTATGGCAATTTCCTCATTCCAGCATAAAGCCGAACGGATTCCCTGATGTTTGTTGGCAGTTATATTAATTCCGTTTCCGCTTCCGCAAATGCTGATTCCGATATCAAAACTTCCCTTTTCCACCGCTATAGCCAGCGGATGCGCATAATCAGGATAATCTGAACTTTCCTGACTATCAGATCCCATGTCTTTTACTTCATATCCCGCTTTCAGAAGATAATCCACCAGGTATTTCTTTAATAAAAACCCGGCATGATCATTGGCAATGGCAATTTTCATCCCTCTTTTTCTTTCAAATGTAATTAAAACAGTTTCACATTAATATCTATTTAAACCTTTTTCATTCATTTTTCTTTCCGAAAACGTGTTATTCCTTGTTCATTTCCATATTAATATCCGTGAATATTTTTTCCAAATTTCCCTTGACATTTTCAGTTAATGATCTCCTTAAAATAATTTGTCATATTATCAATACTTAATTTTCTTTTTCATTCGAATAAAAACAAACATGGATATGAACATGATCAAAAGAAAATTCTTCCTTCAGTATTTATTACAATTGAAATGAACAATCTGTTAATTCTGTGATAAATCATTGTTTTTCATAGAGATTTACGTATTATTTGTGTTTATTTTCTGTTATTAAAATGAAGATATCGAATTTTACAATGATATGTGTAAAATATTTTTAACAGTTTCAAACAGCCATTATTATCATCTTTATTTAACTTTAAATTTCATTTTATAAATCTATGGGTGTTGATAAGAGTAAAATATTGGAAAATGGATACATCGATATGCCTGTGGAACAGCTACTGGATCTTAGGGAAGAAATAAAAAAACTGAAAAGGAAAAAGAATGCGGTAATCCTGGCTCATTATTATGAGGATGCTGCGGTACAGGACATTGCGGACTATGTTGGAGATAGCCTGGATTTATCAAGAAAAGCAGCAGAAACCAATGCACAAATCATTGTTTTTGCAGGTGTTCATTTTATGGCTGAAACAGCTAAAATACTAAGTCCAAAGAAAAAAGTCATTCTCCCACACCTGAAAGCCGGATGTTCACTGGCTGATTCCTGCCCATTCAACGAATTCAAAAAGTTCATAGAAAGACATGCCGGACATACCATTATCAGCTATATTAATACGACAGCTGATATAAAAACTGTTACAGATATTGCCTGCACTTCATCAAATGCAATGAAAATTGTACAATCACTTCCTGAAAAAGAAAAGATTTTGTTCGGTCCTGACAAAAACCTGGGAGAATATATCAGAAAAAAAACAGGAAGAGACATGGTGATATGGAATGGACATTGCCATGTTCATCAACAATTTTCAGTAGAAAGAATACAAGGAATCGTTAAAAAATATCCTGCAGCAAGAATCGTCGCTCATCCGGAATGCAATCAGGAAATACAGGAAATGGCGGTCTATATTGGTTCTACATCCCAAATGCTAAGATTCGTTCAGGAAGATGACGGAAACATATATATTATTGCTACTGAGCCCGGAATTATTCACCAGATGAAGAAAAGCAAACCGGAAAAAACCTATATTCCGGCACCTCCTGAAGATCGCTCAAAAGATTCCAGTATTTGTGAATACATGAAGATGGTTGATCTGAAAAAATTATATCTTTCCCTTACCTATGAATTGCCTGAAATAACACTGGAAGAGGAAACAATTGAAAAAGCTGCCAGACCCATTCATAGAATGCTTGAGATATCTGAAAAATATGGTATTTAGATCAATAAAACGGAAAAAAACAGGGATATGGGTTATTTTCATTATGGCTACGTTATGTCTGATTAATATCAATGCCCAGGAGAATGTAATTCAAGAAAATGGATTCAACCGGTTTTACTATCCAAACGGGCAGGTTGCGAGTGAGGGCATGATGGTTAACGGAAAACCCGATGGATACTGGAAAACATATTATGTTACGGGAGTGCTGAAATCGGAAGGAAACAGAAAAAACTTTCTGCTTGACAGTATCTGGATATTTTATACATCTACAGGGGATACGCTGGAGAAAATCAGTTATATGTACGGTAAAAAAAACGGATACTCCTATAATTATGGAAAACCCGAGGACCGTGCCAGATCAAAAAACGGAAATATTATAGCCAAGGAACTTTATATCAATGATAAAAGGGAAGGAAAATCCAATTATTATTATCCCACAGGTGAACTCCGAGAAACGGTTCAATATGTCAATGGTTTGCGTGAAGGGATCTCGATGGAATACGACAGGGATGGTAATGTAATAACACTAATTGAATACCGAAACGACCGGCTTGTGGAAAGGCAACGGATCAATCGAAGGGATGAAAAAGGAAACAAACAGGGAACATGGATAGAATTTTATGAAGACGGAAACGTACGAAGAGAGATTAATTATACCGATAATGTGATGGACGGAATATACCGGGAATATGACAGGGAGGGTAATCTGGTGATGATACTACATTACAAAGATGGAAGAATAAAAGAAGATGTCGTTACCGAAGGGCAGCCGGTGGAAATCAGGCAAACTTTTCACGAAAACGGCATGATTAACACAAGCGGAGCCTACCGGAATAACATACCTGTGGGAATTCATCGTACATACAACGAAAATGGTGAGATCATTGGTTCGGAAATATATAACGAAACTGGAGAACTGGTTAGTAGAGGCATTGTTAATGAACAGGGTGAAAGAAATGGTTCATGGGTGAATTATTATCGTGGAGGAATGAAAAAGGCAGAGGGGGAATACCGGAACAACAGGAGGTCCGGAAAATGGGTATTTTATGCGGAAACCGGAAGGACTGAACAGGAAGGGGAGTACAGAAACGGGCTGGAAAACGGAACCTGGAAATGGTATTATCCCGACGGTTCCCTGTGGAGGGAGGAAGAATATTTTAACGGGAAAGAAGACGGAATGGCAACGGAATACGCCAAGGATGGAAGCATTATCGCAATGGGCGACTATGTGGAGGGCGAAAAGGAAGGAGAATGGACATATGTTGCTGGCGACCACAAGGAAAAAGGAAGATACCTTGTTGGATTACGTGAAGGAGAATGGAAACATTTTTATGAAGACGGCACGGTGAAATTCAGGGGAAACTATGTACAGGGAAATCCTGACGGATGGCATTATTTTTATTATCCTGACGGGACCCTGATGGAAGAACAGTATTATGTAAAGGGGATCAAGGAAAGAAACTGGAAAAAATACGATGAAACGGGTCATTTGATATTGACCGTTACATATAGGAACAATCAGGAATACAGGATTAACGGCATCAGAACTAAATTACCTGAAAGCGAAGTCATTTTAATTAGGTAGTACCGCTGGTTTTAACAAAATGGAAAAAGAGGAGAATAAATATTACGACATTCACGGCGGGGCACTTGATGACAAAGACCAGGAGCTGGAGAAAAAATTAAGACCCCCCATATTTGATGAATTCAGGGGTCAAAAAGAAACGGTCGAAAACCTGAAAATCTTTGTCCAGGCTGCCCGAATGAGGGAAGAAGCACTGGATCATGTACTGATTCATGGTCCGCCCGGACTGGGTAAAACTACGCTAGCTTATATTATAGCTCATGAAATGAATGTGAATATCCGGGTTACATCCGGTCCGGTTGTGGACAAGCCCGGAGACCTGGCCGGGTTATTGACCGGCCTGGAACCGTTCGATGTACTGTTTATTGATGAAATTCACCGTTTATCGCCCGTGGTGGAAGAATACCTTTATTCTGCCATGGAAGATTTCAGGATCGATATTATGATTGATAAGGGACCCGGGGCCCGCTCGGTTCAATTAAACCTGCATCCGTTTACCCTGATTGGTGCTACTACCCGATCGGGGTTGCTTACCGGACCATTACGTTCGCGGTTCGGTATCACTTCACACCTGGAATATTATGATGTCTCCGTCATGGAGGGAATTGTAAAACGATCGGCAGGAATTCTGAAAATAAGGGTCAGCGATAAGGCGGCTGCTGAAATTGCCGGAAGAAGCAGGGGAACCCCCAGGATAGCCAATGCCCTGTTGCGAAGGATCAGGGATTTTGCCATGGTAAAAGGAGATGGTACGATCGATCTGGAAATTTCCAGAATGGCACTTGATGCACTAAAAATTGATAAACACGGTCTGGATCAGATGGATAACAAGATCCTTACAACCATTCTGGAAAAATTTAATGGCGGGCCAGTCGGTATAGGAAATATTGCAACATCTGTGGGAGAAGACGCCGACACTCTGGAAGAAGTGTATGAGCCGTTTTTGATAAAAGAAGGATACATCAAACGAACGCCCAGGGGAAGAGTGGTTACTGAAAGGGCATACCGGCATCTGGGAAAAAAGTTGCCGGGACATTTAAAAAGCTTGTTTGATTGATTGAGTTGAAACAAAAATAGTTAAATTTAGCACCTGAAAACAAACCAAGATTAATTGACAGGAAAATGAAAGAATTTCTAAAACGTTTCGGCATTATATTCATTTTTGCCGGTGTCGTTGTGCTGGCCTACGCAGAATTTAACAGAATGGAAAGCAATGTGATGCTAATGATCAGTGGGGGACTGATATTGCTGGGATTCATGTTTTATGTTATCTTCAATAATATTCTCGACTGATACAGAACGGATGACATTCGAACGGTAAATGCCCGTTGTCATCGAAACATATTTCCAATTTTTGTAAGGCCCTGCACATCCTGAATCTTGATTTTTCTTCCGTTCAGGTCGATTAATCCGTCTGTTTTAAATTCTGAAAGAAGTCGTATAACCGATTCGGTGGCTGTTCCGACAATATTTGCCAGTTCTTCGCGGGTAAGGGAAATCTGAAGGACATTATCCTGGTCAAGACCGAAATTATCTTTCAGATGAATCAGTATCTCCGCCAGTCTTTCACGAACTGTTTTCTGGGCAATATCGGTGATATAGGCATTGGCTTCTCCCAATTCTTTGCAGGCAAGCTTCATCAGTTCCATGGAAAAATTGGGATTCGATTTCACCAGCGAAATGAGTGTGTCGGCCGGTATGAAACAAAGGGTGGTGTCCTCAATTACTTTTGATGAGGTACAGGCCAGTTCATTACTGAGAATGGACCGGTAACCGATGATATCACCTGGTTTGGCAAAAAGAATAATCTGTTCTTTCCCGTCGATACCCGTTTTGTAAATTTTAATAATGCCCCTGTTGATGCAATAAGAACCGCTGATGCGGCTTCCTTCATGATAGATGATTTCTCCTCTTTTATGGAAATAGCAAGTTTTATGGTAATTAAGATGATCAAACTCTTCCTGAGATAGATGCCTGAAAAGAGAATTGTTTTCAAGAGAACAGGTTTCACACTGAGGAATGTGCTGAAAATTTTTCATATTTAACGGCCTAAATAACAGGCTTATATAAAATTTAAACCGGTTTGCAGAACAGATGAAAACCAAGTATATTTACGCCTGCAAATTTAAACGTAAAGATATGAAAGAATTGGTAAATGTGACCTGGTTAGATCACCTGGGGTTCGAAGTGCAAATGAACGGTCACAGGTTCCCTATCGATGCTGATCCTGAAGTGGGTGGAAACAACCGGGGCCCAAAGCCAAAACCACTGATGATGGCTGCCCTGGGCGGATGCACGGGAATGGATGTAGTTTCTATTCTGAAAAAAATGCGCGTTGACATTGAGAGCCTGAATATCAGAGTAGAAGGATATCTTACAGAAGAGCATCCGAAACATTATTACAAAATGGAAGTTATTTTTGAATTCACAGGAAAAGATCTTCCTGAAGATAAAATTAAAAAAGCCGTCAGCCTGTCGGAAGAAAGGTATTGTGGAGTCAGCGTGACGTACAGAAAAGCCATGGAACTGTCAACCCGGATTCTGATCAACGGGAAGGAATTAAAGTGATTGTGAAGGCACAGTGGTTGCTAAATGGCTGATTTAAACTGGTTCAGGAAACGGATATCGTTTTCGAAAAATAACCTGAGGTCATGGATCTGATAAATATTGAGGGCTGTTCGTTCAATGCCCATTCCAAAAGCATATCCTGAATACATTTTCGGATCGATATGACAGCTGGCCAGCACGTTGGGGTCGACCATACCGCATCCGAGAATTTCAACCCATCCGCTGTATTTGCATACCGGGCAGCCCTTTCCTCCGCAAATCATACAGGAAATATCCAGTTCGGCAGAGGGTTCGGTAAACGGGAAAAAAGAGGGTCTTAACCTGATCTGCGTGTCTTTTCCGAACATTTCTTTTGAAAAATACAGCAGGGCTTGGCGTAGATCAGCCCACGATACATCACGGTCGATATACAGACCTTCTATCTGGTGAAATATGCAGTGTGCGCGGGCCGATATGGCTTCATTCCTGAAAACCCTTCCGGGAGCTATGATACGGATGGGAGGTTCGTTTTGCTCCATTACCCTCACCTGTACCCCGGAGGTATGTGTTCTGAGAAGAATATCAGGATTCTTCTCAATAAAAAAAGTATCCTGCATATCCCTGGCCGGATGTTCCAGAGGAAAGTTTAGGGCGGTAAAATTGTGCCAGTCGTCCTCAATATCGGGGCCTTCTGCTATGGTAAAGCCCATGCGCTGAAGGATACCGATCATTTCATTTTTTACGATGGATACAGGATGCCTGGAACCCAGTTGATATGGTTCTCCGGGAAGGCTCAGGTCTATAGCAGAAGATTGGCTATGGGTGGTTTCAAGTTTTTCCTTTTGTTCACGCACTCTGTTCGATACAAGCTCTTTCAGTTCGTTGATCAATTTACCCGTTTCTTTCTTTTCGGAAGGATCCAGATTCCTGAAACGGGAAAACAATTCGGGAATAATGCCTTTTTTCCCCAGATATTTGATACGGTATGCCTCCAGCTCATCGGGACCGGTAGCCTCAAAACGGGATGCTTCCTGCAAATATTTCCGGATCAATTCTTTCATAGCAATAAGTTATTTGGATACTTTCATGGTTAAAATGCGAATATCGTTAAGCGGGCGGTCGTTTGGTGCTGTGGGAGTAGCGGCAATCTTATCCACCACATCGAGTCCTTTAACCACTTCACCGAATACTGTATAATTGCCGTCGAGGTGGGGTGTACCGCCAATTGTGCGATACACTTCCCTGTGTTCTTCAGAGATACGGTAAGGTTCCTTTTCAAGCCATTGTTGCTGGGCCTCGATCATGGCCAGTTCCTGCAGTTGCTCATCGTTCAAAGGGCTTTCGCGTTCGGCATTAAGTTGCTTCTGGTGATATAGTTCCTTGTAAAAAAGAGATTGCCTGAGCATTTCATTGATTCTTGTTTCCATTTCATCCAGCTCCGGATCGGTCCATAACCTGCCGTGAACAATATAGAACTGTGATCCGGAAGAAGCTTGCTCCGGATTGTCCCGGTCACCGAGCCTGGCTGCTGCCAGGGCTCCTTTTTTGTGGAAAAGATGAGAACGTATCTCTGCGGGTACAGTATATCCAGGACCTCCGTTTCCCAGCATGTCATGGGGAGCGGCATGACGGGAATCCGGATCGCCTCCCTGGATCATGAATTCGTGGATCACCCGGTGAAAAAGGGTGTTATTGTAAAAACCTTCTCTGGCCAGTTGAACAAAATTGTCCCGGTGAAGCGGGGTATCATTGTAAAGCCTGACATGGATTTCTCCGACATTGGTGTTGATCACGACCAGGGTCCCGGTTGACTGCCGCTCGGTGCAGGAGGAAAAAAAAGAAATACTGACTGTAAAGAGAAGAATAAGATAATAACGAAAGTGTATCATGAAAATATTTACTTGAGAGATACGAATTCAGTCATCGCGATACAAAAATAAAGAAATTCAACGGAAACCAGCCGATAAATACCGCTGAAAAGCCTAATTTTGGAGAAAATCAAAAAATAACGGGGTTTTCATGGTTCGGAAAATCATCTTTATTATTGTGTTGTTCTTTGGGTGGAGTACTTTAACCGGACAGGAAATTGGTCTGGTACTGAGCGGGGGTGGTGCAAAGGGGCTGGCGCATATCGGAGTGATAAAGGCACTGGAAGAAAATGAAATACCCATTGATTACATTACAGGAACCTCCATGGGGGCTATTATCGGTGCTTTGTATGCCTCGGGGTACAGTGTGGAAGAAATGACTGAGCTGGCTCTTTCAGAGGATTTTCTGAGGTGGGCCTCGGGTGAAATCAACAGAAAATATTATTATTATTTCAAGCAGGATGATCCGGAAGCCTCGATGTTTACTCTGGATATTTCCATGAAAGACTCTGTTCCCAAACCGGCTCTTCCCAGCAACCTCATATCTACCGAGCCCATGGATTTTGCCTTTATGGAAATTCTGGCCGGTGCCTCTGCTGCTGCCGGGAATGTATTTGACCGTCTGATGGTTCCTTACCGATGCGTTGCCTCGGATATACACCGAAACCAACCGGTGGTTCTGAAAAAAGGCGACCTGGCAAAAGCCGTGAGGGCATCAATGACGTATCCGTTTTATTTCAAGCCCATTCGTATTGAAGGAACCCTTTTGTTTGACGGAGGAATGCATAATAATTTTCCTGTGGATGTTATGGTTGAAGAATTTAAACCGTATTTTATCATCGGAAGTAAGACCGCCTCAAATTCACCTGAACCCACCGAGGAAGACTTGTTGCTGCAACTGGAAAATATGTTGCTCGCAAAAACGGAATATGCCATTGAAGATTCACTGGGGGTACTGATAGAAACCAGTCTGGAGGAAATCAAAATTCTGGATTTTCAATATGCGGATGAAATCATGAAAAAAGGATATGATGCGGCCTATCTGCAAATTGGAAACATTAAAAAGAAAGTGAACCGGCGGGTAAGTGATGTGGAATTAACAGCCAAAAGAGATTCTTTCAGAAGCCGGATACCGGAAATGAATTTTATAGAACTGAACATAGAAGGAGTAAATGAAGAACAGGCGGAATATGTTGCAAACAATATATGGAAAGATAGGAAAGTATTGAATATGGAAAATTTGAGGGAAAACTATTTCAGGCTGGTTGCCGACGAATTGGTGTCAAAAGTATATCCTGCCGCCACCTATGATCAGGAAAAAAACGGGTATATCCTGAATCTTGATGTACGGGTGGCAGACAGAATAAAAGTCAAGGTTGGCGGAAATATTGCTTCCAGCAGTATCAATCAGGGTTTTGCCGGATTTGAATACAACAGCCTGAGCAATACCTCGATGAAAATCGGTGCCAATGCATATTTCGGAAGACTCTACAGCAGTGCGCAGCTGAAAGTCAGGTTTGACTATCCAACACGCGTGCCGTTCTATACACAGATATCCGCTACGCTTAACAGGTGGGATTTTTACAACAGCAGTCCCGATCCGTTCTTTGAAGATGTAAGACCATCCTATATTATTAAGGATGAGGGGAACTTCAGGATAGATTTTGCCATGCCTTACGGGAACAATAATGCCTTTAAATTGAGTATGGCCGCCGGAAGAATGAACGATTCGTATTATCAGGTACTGAAATTTTCACAAACCGATACAACCGATAGGTCGAGGTATGATTATTATACTATTAATACAGGTTTTGGAAGAAGCAACCTGAACCATATTCAATATCCTACCTCGGGGGAGAAGGTGTGGGCAGGAATTAGATACACAGGGGGAATTGCAACGTTTATTCCTGGATCAAGAAACCGGCTGGAGGAAAAATCTGAAACGGATTATACTTACTTCAGCTTTGAAGCACAATGGAAAAAGTATTTGAGAATCAACAGAAAATGGAATGTTGGATTATATGGTGAAGTATATGTGTCAGGTATGCAACTGCAAGAAAATTATTATGCTACCATAATTAACGCACGCTCATTTCAGCCCGTTCCACATAGTTCTACCATTTTTGTGGAAAATTACAGGGCTCATGACTATGGCGCGGTTGGATTTATGCCGTTATTAAAAATAGGGAGATCCTGGCACCTGACGAATGAAAGCTACCTGTTTGTTCCTTACAGAAAAATCAGGAAGATACAGAAAGATGAAGTGTATGTCCCGGAATATGAAAATCCCCTGAAAAGATATTATCTGATGAATACAACGGCCCTGGTTTATCATTCACGTATCGGACCGGTGGTATTAAGCCTGAATTACTACAACAAAAAGGACAAAAACTTTTATTTAGTGTTTAATTTTGGGTATATCATATTCAATAAAAGGGGTATCGATTAATGAAGGAAATTGCTATTAGTGGGTCATCTGGATTTGTGGGAAGTGAATTCATAAAAAGGAAAGGGGGAGAATACCGGTTCAGAAAACTGGAGAGAAAAGATCTGTATGGAAACCGGACGAAACTTTCAGAAAAGATAAATGGAAGCGATGTAGTGATGCATTTTGCCGGTCGATCCATAGCAGGGCGCATTAACCGAAAAGCCAAAAAAGAAATCCTTAGTAGCAGGGTCGTCACAACTCATAATCTGATTGAAGCAATGAGAATGTGTGGAGAAACACCTGGAAAATTTATCGTTGCCTCTGCTACAGGAATATATAATGACGTGGGGATTCATACGGAGAAGAGCCATGCTTTTGCAGATCATTTTCTTGCCGAAGTGGTTAAACAGTGGGAACAGGAAGCGGAAAAAGCGAAAGAAGCAGGGATAAAGACCGTGATAATGCGAATGGGAGTGGTGCTGGGGAACAACGGGGGCATAATGAAGAAGATGAAACCGTTTTATGAAAGAGGATTGTTGATAATTCCAGGCCAGGGAAAGCAGGGCTTTTCATTTATACATATTAACGACCTTGTCTTAATTTTGGATAAATTTATTTATGATGAGAACAGTAATGGCGTTTATAATGTTACAGCTCCGGAAGTACACACCTACAACGATTTTGCTTTGATTTGGGGCATGAAGAAGGGAATGGCAATTCGCCTAAAGATACCAGAAATTCTTTTGAAAGTGGTGTTGGACGAAGGCGCTGTTGTACTGACCAGGGGTCAGAAAGCGATACCGGAGAGACTGATGAATGAAGGATATTCGTTTAAATACAGTGGACTAAAAGAAGCAATGTTAAGTATCATTAAAGAATGACGCATACCAAAGAAACCGGCCTATGGAAATAAATCCTGTCAGAAAGCTGGCCGGACAAACAGTGGTTTATGGCATGGGAACCATTGTTCCCAGATTCATCAATTATCTTGTTCTGGTCCCATTCTATACAAGGATATTTGTTGATCAGGCAGAATACGGTGTGATCAGCGAATTGTATGCCTACATGGTGGTTTTGCTGGTAATTCTTACCTATGGAATGGAAACCGCTTATTTCCGGTTTGCCCGGAAACAGGAAGATGCAGATACCGTATTCAGCACATCGGTAATATCGCTGCTAACAACCGGTATTTTGTTTTTCGGTGTGGTGTGGATATGGAGAAAGGAAATAGCCCAATTGCTGGTTTATCCAGATCATGTGGAATATGTATTGCTTTTTTCGGCCATCGTGGCTATCGATGCATTTTGCGCAATTCCTTTCGCCAGGCTGAGACAACAAAACAAGGCATTGAAATTCAGCATAATAAAAATAATTAATGTGGTAGTTATTGTAGTATCTGTATTATTTCTTCTATACTGGGCTCCAAAACAGGCAGGTAGTAAGGAAAATTACTGGATTGAAAAAATATATCATCCCGAAGTGGATGTGGTGTATGTTTTTATAGGGAATCTTGCCGGAAGCCTTGTAACCTTGTTCATTTTAATTGGGGAAGTATGCAAAATAAGATGGAAATTTAACTGGATTATGTGGAAACGAATGATTTCTTATTCCTTTCCCTTGCTGGTGGCAGGATTGGCCGGCACACTCAATGATGCGATGGATAAAATGGCGTTAAAAAGGTTGTTGACGGATCAGGAAACGGCCATGAAGCAACTCGGTATATACAGTGCCAATTACAAAATTGCCGTTTTGATGTCGTTGTTTATTCAGATGTTCCGGTTTGCTCTGGAACCTTTCTTTTTCGAAAAATCGAAGGAAAAAAATGCAGGGAAAGCCTATGCTGATGTAATGAAATATTTTGTGATTACCAGTTTGATATTGTTTCTTGGAATCAATTTATACATTAATATCATTAAACACATTATTCCGGTATCTTATCAGGGAGCGCTGGGAGTGGTTCCCATTATTACATTTGGTTACCTGCTTTATGGAATATTTGTGAATTTAAGCGTATGGTATAAAATAAACGATCTGACAAAATACGGAGCCTGGATAACACTGAGCGGTGCGGTGGTAACAATTCTGATCAACGTGTTACTTATTCCAGTATATGGTTATTATGCTTCAGCATGGGCCCATGTGGCCAGTTATGGTCTTATGGTATTGATTTCGTATTTCATGGGGAAACAAAAATATCCGGTTCCCTACGAGGTGGTGAAAATACTGAAATATATTGCGATAGCTGTTGGTTTGTATTTGATATGGAAATTTATTCCGGTTAAGAATGTGATGATAGAAAGCATTTTAAGCACCCTGATTATTGCAGTATTTATAATTTACGCAATTAAAAAGGATAACATACAAAGAATTTTTATGAAATAGCCATGAAGAAAGAAATTAAAGTGAGAATAGTAAACAGATCAGGACATGAATTACCATGGTACAGTACAGAACATTCCGCCGGGATGGACTTAAGGGCCAGTTTAGAGGAACCGGTGGAATTGAAACCCATGGAGCGGGCATTGATTTCCACCGGGCTGTTTATAGAACTACCTGTAGGCTATGAGGCACAAATAAGGCCAAGAAGTGGACTTGCCGTGAAACACGGGATCAGTATCGTGAATTCACCGGGGACAATAGATGCGGATTATAGAGGGGAAATAAAAGTTATTTTGATCAATTTATCGAACGAAACCTTCGTTGTTCACGATGGAGAAAGAATTTGCCAGATGATTGTTTCAAGGCACGGGAAAGTAATATGGGAAGAAACAGAATCGCTGAATAATACTTACCGGGGAGATGGAGGATTCGGAAGTACAGGTAAAAAGTAGAAGAAAGATATGAAGACTGGAGGGTCTACCATGAGAAACAAAGGGATCATTTTGCTGATGGCAGGAATGGTATCATGCGGTGTGCAAAAGAATGTCACAAGTGAGGAAGGGAAGGAAAAAGGGAAACAAATAGGAGAAAAGGAGAGAATGCAGTTAAAATTTTCTTTTGCTGAGGCCACTCACCGAAAAATTTTCGGTGATCTGGACCGTGCCATCATACTATACCAAGAATGTTTGAAAATTGATCCTGAAAATACGGCTTCATTGTATGAATTATCAAATATATACAATTACCTGGGAGAAAAAGAACTGGCTGTTCAATATGCAGAAAAAGCCTTCGAAAACGAAAGAGATAACAAATGGTATGGAATGCATCTGGCAGGATTATATCATCAGGAAGGGAAAATAGAAAAGGCCGTTGATGTGTACCGGGAAATGACAGATAGAAATCCAAAGGAGATGGATATAAAGTATAATTTGGCCACACTATATGTGAGCAATGGAGAATACAGGGATGCACTGACTATATTTGAGGAGATGGAAAAATCCATGGGAATCAACGAGATGGTGAATATGGCAAAATATAATATCTACGAAAAAGAGGGGAAGCACCATCTGGCGGTGAATGAACTAAAAAAATTGATCAGTGTGTTTCCGGAGGAAGTTAAATACCGCGGTTTGCTGGCAGAATTGTACGATGAAATGGGAGAAGACGAAAAAGCTGTGATGGCTTACCAGGATCTGTTTAAGATTGATCCGGAACATGGACTTGCCCAGATGTCAGTTTCTTCCTATTACAGAAGAAAAGGGGAATATAAGAAAAGTCTGGAATGGTTTGAAATGGCTGTGAGGAATCCGGAAATTGAGTTGGATGATAAAATACAGGCTATGCTGGTTTATGTGAATCAGCAGGATGTATTGGAAGAATACAACCAGGAACTGGAAGACATTATAGAAAAATTAGCAGGGGAATATCCTGAGGAAATTAATGCTATGGCTTTGGCAGCTGATTATTATATAAAGACAAAAAATGCGGAGAAGGCAAGGCTGTACCTGGAAGAAATGACAGAAATCAACCCGGAAAGCTTTGGAGTATGGGAGCAATGGATATTTATGGAAAATGAAACGGGGAACTTTATTGAAATGGTGAGGGTAGCAGAAGAAGCTATAAAAATATTCCCTGAAGTACCAAACCTGTATTTATACATTAGCATCGGTTTATTTCAGATAGAAGAATATGATAGAATGGTAGAATATGCAGAAACTGGAACGAAGTATTCAAATAATAACGATAATATTCGAAAAGAGCTGTATGCTTTGATAGGAGAAGGATATCATGCATTAGGAGAGGATGAAAAATCGGATAGAGCGTTTGAAGAAGCTTTGAAGATAAATCCGGAAGATATTATGGTACTCAACAACTATGCATATTACCTGTCGGAAAGGGGGAATGAGCTGGAAAAAGCGTTGGAAATGAGTTGGAAATGCCTGGAAATAGAGCCTGAAAATTATACCTATCTGGATACCTACGCATGGATTTTGTATAAAATGGGAAAGACGGAAGAAGCTGTTAAATACATAAGAAAAAGTTTTGAGGCTGGTGGCCAAAATGATCCGGAAATACTTGAGCATTACGGAGATATATTGTATGAGATGGGGGAAACTGATGAAGCGATAAACGTATGGAAAAGGTCTGTTGAAAATGGAAATACGAAAGAAGAAATAAAGAATAAAATTGATGCTGGAGAAGGGAGAAATAAATGAAAATAAATAAGAGAAAACTATTCGTTTGTTTTTATTCCGTTTTACTGGCCATTACGATGATGCAATGTAGTGAAACAAAGAAAATGGTATCGGAAAAGAAGAATGGAACCAGAACCGAAGTTGGGGAATTGGACGAAATAAATACTTTGGTAATATCTTCCTATAAATTATACATTTATGAAGAAAACGGATGGTCAGGGAAATTTAAAGGGTATATAAAGGCCATTAGGGGAAAAGGAGTAATGCTTTCAATCAGAAGCGGGATGAATATAGAGGTGGCTAGGGTGTGGATCATGAATGATACATTGACCATACTGAACAGAGTGGATAGGGTTGTGAATATAGTTGATATGAAAAGGTACCTTGGAGAGTGTAGAGTTATGCTTGATAATGATTGGCCCATGTTATTGATGATGGGTAAAATCCCGGTGAAAGAAAGTGTCATAGAAGAAACGGAAAATAAAACTATAAGCAAATCGGATGGTGGATGTGAGATAGAAAAGGAAGAGGGAACAGAGAAGCAAATGAACAGGAGAATTGTACTGAGGATATTACATAATGAAATTTCTTTTACCTATAAGAATAAAAGCGCCGGGGAAGGTATAGTATTACCGGAAAAAATAGAATTGGATATCAAAACCGGTGAAAAGATGATGCGATGCATCATCGAGTTGGAGGAGTATATTATAAACCGGGAGACAGAAATGAACATAAAAATACCGGCGGGTTACCGAAAATTAAGAAGTAACGGTATATGAAAAAGAGAAGAATATATGTGTTGATAATGATAATATCAGGTGTGTATGCAACCCTGTGCGGGCAGAATTTATCGGAACTTGAGAAAGAAAAAGAAAATACAAGAAAAAAAATAGAATACACCAGAAAGCTAATTGATGAAACAAGCAAGAAAAAGGAGGAAGGAATTACACAACTGGGTTTTATTGCAGCAGAAATAGAATTGAGAGGGAAAGTGATAGATAACATTACTTTTGAGTTGGAACTGCTGGAAGAAGATGTCGAAAAACGACAAAAAAGAATAGGGCTGTTGAACGAAGAGCTGGAAAAAGAAATGGATCAATACAGAAACGTCATAATGCAGGCTTTCCGTGAAACAAAGTGTTATCAACCATTGACTTTTGTACTGTCATCTGAAAATTTCAATCAGGCCTATAAGAGAATTAAATACATGCAAAAACTTGCGAGGTATAGACAGGCTAAGTCTGAAAGTATAAAAGAAAGCAGGAAAGAATTGTTGAGGGAAATTGCTTCACTGGAGGAAAAAAGAAAAGAAAAAAACAAATTGCTGGAAGAAAAAAGGAAGGAGAATGATGAACTGAAAAGGAGAAAAAGCTCGCAACAGGCAATGATAGCACGATTGAGAAACCAGGAACAAAAGCTACGGAAAGAATTAAAAGAAAGCGAAGAAATTGCAGCCAGGCTGGAAAAAACAATCAGGGAAATTATATCTGCTGAGGCAAAAAGAAGGGAGACAGGGAAAATGAAGCTTTCCCCTGAACAGGAATTGATCGATCATAATTTCAGAAATAATAAAGGACGACTGCCATGGCCTACAGAAAGAGGAATAATTACCGGATTATTTGGAGAGCATGAGCATCCGGTTCTGAAAGGAGTGAAACTAAACAATAATGGCATTGATATAACAACAGAAAAGGGATCAGAAGCCAGGGCTTTGTTTGATGGAGAGGTAAGCCTGGTTACAACTATTCCGGGAGCAAACAGAGTTGTCATAATACGACATGGAAATTATCTGACAATGTATGCTAATTTAATTGATGTATATGTAAGAACGGGGGAAAAGGTACAGGTAAAGCAAAAGATTGGGAAAATATTTACGGATGATGACAATGAAGGGAAAACAGTCATACATTTGGAAATATGGGAAGAAAACGAGAAATTGAATCCTCAACAATGGCTAAGTGCAGAATAGATAAATAGATAAGATAAAGGTAACCCTGAAGAAGAAAAAGCAGTATAAAAGAGTATTTGAACCGGTTTACCATGATGCAGAGAAAAATAAATATTTCCTCTATACCGTCAAATCTACGGTTAGTAGAAATGATGGTGGATGAAATCTCCAATGAGCAGGATTTCAATTCCGATATGTATGGAAAAATATTGATAGCAACGGTTGAAGCGGTCAACAATGCCATAATACATGGAAACAGATCAAATCCGGAAAAATTTGTTGAGGTGGAATTTAAAAAGAACAACGGAGAACTGGAAATCATTGTGGAAGATGAAGGAGAAGGGTTTGATTATGAGAGTATTCCTGATCCCACGGCCCCTGAAAACATTGAAAACATACACGGGAGGGGTGTATTTCTGATAAGGCAGCTATCGGATGAGGTTGTATTCAATAAAAAGGGGAAGCAAATTGTGATGGTATTTAAAATATAAACATTGTCTGTATATCTGTTTTTCGAGAAAAAGCTTCCGTTCAGGGAAAAAAAGAGGAAAGTTGTCCGATGGATACAGTATGTTATCGAAAAAGAGGGGAAAAAGAGTAAAAGGATCAATATAATTACTACCGGAGACAGGGAAATAATAAAATTGAATAAGAAATTTCTTGGAAGGTCATACCGTACTGATGTCATCAGTTTTCCAATGAATGGAGGGATAGAAATTGAAGGGGAAATATATATTAGTTTGGATACGGTAACAGAAAATGCCATACAGTGGGGGGTGACTACCCGTGAGGAATGGAGAAGAGTGGTGATACACGGAATATTGCATCTGATTGGTTATCTCGATAACAACAGGGACGAACAAAGAATAATGAAGGAAAAAGAAGATTATTATCTCGAACGATTCCCTGAGTAATCCATAAAAATAAAGATTTATTGCAATATCGTATCTTTGCCTAAAAAAAGAATGGCATGGAAAAGTACGATGTGATAGTTGTTGGGGCGGGGCATGCCGGAAGTGAGGCCGCCATTGCTGCTGCAAAGCTTGGGTCGAGTGTATTGCTTGTTACCATGGATATGACAAAAATTGCGCAGATGTCATGCAATCCGGCAATGGGTGGAATTGCAAAAGGGCAGATCATAAGAGAAATGGATGCCATGGGGGGGATGTCGGGCGTTGTAACTGACAGAAGCATGATCCAGTTTCGGATGCTGAACAGGTCAAAAGGACCGGCTATGTGGAGCCCGAGGGCCCAGTGTGACAGAATGCTATTCAGCTGGTACTGGCGGGAAGAACTGGAAAAGAATGAAAGAGTCCACTTCTGGCAGGACGTGGTTACAGGGCTGGAAATTAAGAAGCATAGAGTACATGGAGTAAAAACATTGATGGGAAACAAATTTTCCGGGAAAACGGTGATTCTCACTAGCGGAACATTTTTAAACGGGCTGATACATATAGGAAAACAAAAAGCTGAAGGAGGAAGAATCGGTGAACTCCCTTCGAAAGGGATTACTGAACAACTCAGAAGCCTGGGAATGAAAACAGGAAGGATGAAGACCGGTACGCCTGCCAGGATTGATGGGAGAACGGTTAATTTTGCAGAAATGATCGAGCAAAAGGGAGATGAAGAAGGGGGAGCATTTTCGTATATGACTGAGAGAAGAGGGCCGGAAAGGCAGAAGAGCTGTTATATTGTCCATACAGATCAGAAAGTACACGAAATTATAAGGAAGGGAATAAAATACAGCCCGTTGTTTGACGGAACTATTCAAAGTATTGGCCCAAGATACTGCCCAAGCATAGAGGATAAAATTGTCACATTCTCAGAAAAAGAGAGGCATCAGTTGTTTCTGGAACCGGAAGGATGGAACACGGTGGAATATTACCTGAACGGATTCAGTTCCTCCCTTCCATGGGAAGTGCAGTATGAGGCGATGAAAAATATCAGGGGACTTGAAAAAGTTAAAATATTCAGACCGGGATATGCAATAGAATATGATTATTTTGATCCGACACAATTAAAACACACCCTGGAATCAAATATGATAGAGGGTCTGTTTATGGCAGGCCAGGTGAACGGAACAACCGGGTATGAAGAAGCCGGAGCACAGGGACTGATAAGCGGAATCAACGCACACGCAAAATGCCATGGAAAGGAAGAATTCGTTCTGGGGAGGGAAGAAGGTTATATAGGGGTATTGATTGATGATCTGGTCAGTAAAGGTGTGGACGAGCCTTATAGAATGTTTACATCCAGAGCGGAATACCGGATGTTATTGCGGCAGGATAATGCGGATGAACGTTTAACCGAAAAGGCATACAGGTTAGGTATGGTTACGGATGAACGGATGAAAAGGATGGAAGAAAAATACCGGAAACGGGATAAAATGGTCGAAATATTAAATAAGATGAGTTTGAGAAAGGAAGAGGTAAATCCTTATCTAGAAAGTATAGGTTCCAGTAAAATAAAGCAAACGGTAAAGGCGAAAAGCCTGATCTTACGACCCGAGGTAACAGTAAAGCAGATGGCTTTACAGGTAGAAAAAATAGGAAAAATAGCAGAAGAATTTAACGACAAAAAGGATGAGATTATAGAATCAGTTGAAATATTTATGAAGTATAAGGGGTATGTAGAGAGGGAGAAATTGCTGGTTGAAAAAATGAAACGACTGGAAAATATACAAATACCGGAAGATATACGTTTTGATGAGTTAAGCAGTATTTCAACCGAAGCAAGACAAAAACTAAATAGACTGAGACCAAAAACCATTGGACAGGCCAGCAGGATCAGCGGAGTATCGCCATCTGACATACATGTATTATTAGTTTATATGAGAAGGTAGTGTTCCACGTGGAACAAAAATTAAAAAAATGAAAAATTATAAAGTCAAAGGTAGGGTGGTAGATATCACGAAAAAGAAAATTTACCGTGGCGAGATAATGGTAAAAGATGGAAAAATATATAAAATCTCACGGACGCCTGATACAAAGGAGGAAAATGATCGGTTTATTATGCCAGGTTTGGTTGATGCACATGTGCATATAGAAAGTTCCATGCTGACACCCGGATATTTTGCAAGGGAATGTGTCAGGCACGGTACAGTAGCCGTAGTGTCGGATCCGCATGAAATAGCCAATGTAATGGGAATGGAAGGGATAGATTATATGATAAGGGAAGGAAAGAAAGTGCCGGTAAAGTATGCATTCGGTGCTTCCTCATGTGTGCCTGCTACTGAATTGGAAACATCTGGTGCGAAATTAGGTAGTGATAAAATTCGTGAGTTGATGAAAAGGGAGGATATAACCTACCTTGCAGAAATGATGAATTTCCCGGGGGTCATTACAAGACAACGGGACGTAATCGAAAAAATTAATATTGCAAGGGAGTTTGGCAAACCAATTGACGGTCATGCCCCGGGATTAAAAGGGGAACCGTTAAAAAAGTATATTGGGGAAGGAATCTCAACTAACCATGAAGCGTCAACGCTGGAAGAAGCAGAGGAAAAAATAAATAATGGGATGAAGATACTGATCCGGGAAGGGAGTGCAGCAAGAAATTTTGAGGCACTGATACCTCTAATGAAGTCATATGCCGCATCCCTGATGTTTTGTACGGACGACATGCACCCGGATGATCTGATAAACGGGCATATCAATATGCTGGTGAAAAGGGCCGTCAGGAAAGGATACGATTTGTTTGATGTATTGCGTGCTGCCACGATGAATCCTGTAAATCATTATGGTTTGAATGTTGGTTTGCTCAGGGAAGGCGACCCGGCCGATTTTATCGTGGTGGACCATCCGGAAAATATGCAGGTGCTCGAAACATATATTGAAGGGGTGTGTGTTTACAGAGAGGGACAAACTATGTTCCACGTGGAAAAACCGGGTATCATTAACCGCTTCCATTCCTCATCACTACATGATTCCGATATCCGGGTAAAAGCAGGAAAGGGGAAAATGATTGTCATTCAAGCTGTTGACGGGGAGCTGCTGACAGAAAGAATAATTTGTGAACCGAAAAGGGAAGGAGAATATGTTGTGGCTGATCCCGGAAGGGATTTGCTCAAACTGGTGTATATCAACCGGTACCGGTCCATGCCTCCGGCAGTTGCCTTCGTCAGGGGATTCGGTCTCAGGGAAGGCGCATTCGGATCAAGCATATCACACGACAGTCACAATATTCTGGTTGTTGGGGTAAACGACGAAGATATATATGATGTGGCAAGGGTTATCATGGAAAACCGGGGCGGGGTAGTGGCGAAAAAGGGCGAAAAAACAGACCTTTTACCTTTGCCCGTGGCCGGTCTGATGTCTGACCGGGATGCTCCCTGGGTGGCTTCAAGATATCAGGGAATCAACCGCCTTATACGTTCCATGGGGTCCACCCTGCATGCCCCGGTTATGACACTTTCCTTCCTGTCGCTGCTGGTTATTCCCCATATCAAACTGGGAGAAAAAGGATTGTTCGACACAGAAACATTTTCTTTCATACCCATGTTTATCCCAAATGGGGGAGAAAACACATGAATGAGCCAATGCGTGAGCAACTGAAGGAAAAAGCGGCCCGGCTTCCTGAAACCCCCGGAATTTACCAGTTTGTCGGCCGGGATGGAAAAATATTGTATATCGGTAAAGCCAAAAATCTGAAGAAGCGGGTTAGCTCCTACTTCGGCCGCGAAACAAACGGAAAAACAAAAGTAATGCTCGGCAAATGCCAGGATATACGGCATATCGTCGTGGACACGGAATCAGATGCTCTGTTGCTTGAAAACAGCCTGGTGAAAAAGTATCAGCCGCGCTATAATATTCAGCTGAAAGACGATAAAAGTTTTCCATGGATCGTTATTAAAAATGAACGTTTTCCCCGCGTTTTTTCTACCCGGAATGTCATTCACGACGGATCGGAATATTTCGGACCCTATACTTCGGCCGTCGTGGTACGCACCTTGCTTTCCCTGATACGTAAAGTCTATCCTTTGCGTACATGTAACTACAACCTGAGTGAAGAAAATATTGAAAAGAAAAAGTTCAGACCCTGCCTGGAATATCATCTGGGAAATTGCAGGGCGCCCTGTGTGAAATGGCAGGAAGAGGCGGATTATATGGAATCGATCGGGCAGATACGGCTGATACTCAAGGGTAATACCGAAAAGGTGATGTCGTTTCTGAAAGAAAGGATGAAAGAGAAAGCGGCAGAATACAGGTATGAAGAAGCAGCTGCTCTGAAAGAAAAACTCGGTATACTGGAGAAATTCCAGAGCAAATCGACCGTGGTGAGCCCGAAAATTGACCAGGTGGAGGTTTTTTCCCTCTGTGAAGATGAACATTATGCCTATGTAAATTACCTGAAAGTATTTCATGGAGCCGTGATCAATGCCCATACGGTGGAAGTGAAAAAGAAACTGCAGGAATCCAGGGAAGAAATCATCCTTTCTGTCATAACAGAGCTGAGGCAGAGAACGGGAAGCCGGACCCGCGAAATCCTGGTCCCTTTTCATCCGGGAATGGAAATGGATAACGCACGGTTTCATGTCCCCCACAGGGGTGATAAGAAAAAGCTTCTCAACCTGTCACTACGAAATGCGCAGTATTACCGAAAGGAACGGCAGGAATTCCGGAAGCAGAAACTACGGAAAGATCCGGAAAAACGTGTTCTTGAAACCATTAAAAATGACCTGAAACTACGCTCCCTGCCTGTTTTGATGGAATGTTTTGACAATTCGAATTTTCAGGGTAGTTATCCGGTGGCAGCCTGTGTGGTTTTCAGGAATGCCCGGCCCAGCAGGCAGGAATACAGGCATTACAATATTAAAACTGTGCAGGGGATCAATGATGTGGCCTCCATTGGAGAAGTGGTCACGCGAAGATACAGCCGCCTGTTGCGGGAAAAGAAGGAACTTCCCCAGCTGGTGGTGATCGATGGAGGCAAAGGACAGGTGAATGCTGCTGTGAACAGCCTGGATAAGCTGGGCCTGCGGGGGAAAGTGACTGTAATTGGCATTGCAAAACGCCTGGAAGAAATATTTTATCCGGGCGATTCTCTCCCGCTGTACCTGGATAAACGCTCGGAAACACTTCGGGTAATCCAGCATATGCGGAACGAGGCACACCGGTTCGGTATCGGCTTTCACCGGAGAAAAAGATCCGGACCGTTTACTGTATCAGAGCTCGAACAACTGAAGGGGATAGGAAAAGAATCGGTGAAAAAGTTATATGACCGGTTTCAAACCTGGGAACAGATTAAAAATGCCGGGTATGGGGAATGGACAAAGATCGTGGGTGCGAAACGTGCAGAAATTCTGAACCGGTATTTCATGAACCAGGGATAAACGTTATTTTTCGCGGGAAATGGTGTATTCAACCAGTTGAATCAGCGAATCTCTGGCGGGTGAAGGAGGAATGGGCTCAAGTAGCTCCAGGGCCAGCTTTCTGTAAGCATTCATCTGTGCTTCGGCATATTCAATTCCCCCGTTTTCACGTACAAAAGATATCACTTCCTGCACCTTTTTCCTGTTATCCCGGTGATTTTTTACAATTCCCAGTATCTTTCTCCTTATGCGGGAATTGACATGACGGAGGGCATAGATCAAAGGAAGGGTGAGCTTCTTTTCCTGAATATCGTTGCCGGCAGGTTTTCCGGTTAAACTATTGCGTTGATAATCAAATATATCGTCCTTAATCTGGAAGGCAATGCCTACCTTTTCTCCAAAAGATTTCATGCGGCTGATCTCTTCCTGACTTCTGCCTGCTGCTTTGGCCCCGCAGGCCGTACAGGCTGCAATCAGGGTTGCCGTTTTTTTCCGAATGATTTCGAAATACTCTTCCTCGGAAATATTCAGTTTCCTGGACTTCTGAATTTGCAGCAACTCCCCTTCACTCATTTCCTTAACTGCTTCCGAAACAATTTCAAGAAGTTCATATTCACCGCTGTTCATCGAAAGGAGAAGACCTTTGGCCAGAAGATAATCTCCCAGCAGAACGGCAATTTTCGTTTTCCAGAGGGCGTTGATGGAGAATATGCCCCGGCGTTCATACGAATGGTCCACCACATCGTCGTGTACCAGCGTGGCCGTATGCAATAGTTCGATAAGTGAGGCGGCTGTATAGGCCGATGGGGTAATTTCCCCGTACAGCCGGGCTGTCAGAAAAACGAACATGGGCCGCATCTGTTTTCCTTTCCGGCGAAGTATGTATTGTGTGATCAAATTCAGAAGAGGGATCTGGCTTTTCATGGAGGAGGCGAAATGACTGTGAAACCGTTTCATTTCCTCCCGGATGGGCTCCCTGATCTGTTCAATGTTTGCCACAACGATGGAATTAAGGTTTCAAAGATAATAATTTCATGACCAACCAGGCAGGATGTAATTCAACGACCCTCCTTCTGGGCGTTTATTTGGAATTTATTTAGAATAAATACATTAAATTTGCCTTCAATTCGTTGAATTTTCCGAATTATCTTTATCGGGAGGTTCAAGGTGAATGATATATTCATATATTTGCACATGTCTGAATTGTAACTACTATCGGATGCAAAAAATGAAAATAAATGAGTTAAGTACCGAACAGCTTGAACGTGCAGCCAACATGCTGAAAGCCATTGCGCATCCCATGCGGATTGCAATACTCAATTACCTGGAAGAAGGGAAGAAACTGACGGTTACCGAGATTCATGAACTGCTGAACATTGAGCAGTCAACCACCTCCCATCACCTGGGTATTTTGAAAGACAAAGGAGTGCTGGCTTCTCAAAGGGATGGAAAAAACACGTACTATTTTCTGAAACACAACAACCTGAGCCAGATTATTGAATGTGTTAGTCAATGCACGCTGGAATAATCGGTCGATTCTGCAAAGGATGTGTTATGGTAATGCCCGGTACTGACCGGGTATTTCTTTTTCTTTCCCGATCCGGAAGGAAGAAATAAACTCCCTATATTTGTTTTTGTCTGGAGGAAAAAAACATGGCGAAAATACGGGTTACGAAAGAATTTCATTTTGAAATGGCCCATGCCCTGTGGAACTACGACGGTCCGTGCAGGAACATTCACGGGCACAGTTACAAACTGCAGGTTACCGTTATTGGTGTTCCTGAAAAGGATCCGGAAGCTATCAAACAGGGAATGGTAATCGATTTCGGGATACTGAAAAACATTGTGAAAAAAACGGTGGTTGAGCGGTTTGACCATAGTGTGGTGGTGAACAGTCAGGCACCTCACGAATTTCTCAGTCAGGTGGAACAAATGTTCGACCGGGTGGAAATACTGCCTTACCAGCCTACCTGTGAAAATCTGGTCGCCGATTTTGCCGTACGGATCCGGGAAAAACTTCCCGACGGTGTTCTCCTTCACCATGTTACCCTTCATGAAACCGATTCTTCCTGGGCTTCGTGGTATGCCGGAGATAACGGAGAATAAAAACCGAATAATGACCGAAACATCTGAAAAGAAGCTTTTCCTTCTGGATGCCTATGCCTTGATATTCAGGGCCTATTATGCCTTTATCCGGAATCCCATGGTGAATTCGGCAGGACTCAATACATCAGCCATATTCGGATTTGTCAATGTACTGGAGGAGGTTCTTTCAAAAGAGAACCCCACCCACATGGCCATCGTATTCGATCATCCGGAAGGATCGTTTCGTACCAAAATATTCCCGGAATACAAAGCCAACCGGGATGAGACACCGGAGGATATCCGCCGGGCGGTTCCCTACATTAAAAAGCTGGCCGAAGCATACCATATTCCCGTGCTGGAGGTTCCCGGATATGAGGCGGATGATGTGATCGGAACCCTTGCCCGGCAGGCAGAGAAACAGGGTTTCGAAACCTATATGATGACCCCTGACAAGGACTTTTCGCAGCTGGTAACCGGACGGATTAAGATGTACAAACCTTCCAGGGCTGGCCAGGGAGCTGAAGTATGGGGGCCGGAGGAAGTGAAGGAAAAATTTGCGGTGTCCTCTCCCTCACAGGTGATTGATATTCTTGCCCTGTGGGGCGATTCCTCAGACAATATCCCCGGCGCCCCAGGGATCGGAGAAAAGCAGTCGAAACAGCTGATAGGCAGGTTCGGAAGCATCCGTTCGCTGTTTGAAAACCTGGACCAGCTGACCGTCCGGCAAAGAGAAATCCTTCATAATTTCCGGGAACAGGTGGAGCTCTCTTACCGCCTGGCTAAGATTTCCACTGATGTTCCAGTGCAGCTGGAAGAGAAAAATTTAATGATTGATCCTCCCGATCCGGAAGTTCTCGCTGCTCTTTTCCAGGAACTGGAATTCAGAAACATGGCAGAGCGCGTATTGGGTCGTATCAGGGAAACCGGCCAGTCTGCCGCCACCTTTTCCACCCTTTTTGATGAGAATGCCCTGTTGAGGGAGAACCAAAACTCCCTGTCAAATACATTACACAGGTATGTGCTGGTTGAGGATGAAAAATCCCTGGGTAAGCTGGTGCAGGAACTGAAATATCTGAAGGAATTCTGTTTTGATACAGAAACCACTTCCCTCGATGTGTATGAAGCAGAATTGGTGGGTCTGTCCTTCTGCTGGAAGCCACATGAGGCTTTTTATGTGCCGGTGCCCGCCGAACGTGAAAAGGCTGTCAGAATGCTTGCCCTGTTCCGGGATGTGTTTGAAAACGATTCCGTAAAGAAAATAGGTCAGAACTGCAAGTTTGATATCCAGGTACTGCGCAACTACGACATAAGGGTTACTGGGCCACTGTTTGATACCATGGTGGCACATTACCTGCTTCAGCCCGAAGGGCGCCATAATATGAATTACCTGGCGGAAACCTATCTGAATTACCACCCTGTATCTATTGAAGACCTGATAGGGGAAAAAGGCCGGTCTCAAAAATCTATGCGGGATGTTCCACATGAAAAGATCAGGGATTATGCCTGCGAAGATGCCGATATTACATTCCGCCTCAGGGAAATACTGGAAAAGGAACTGGAAAAGGAAAAAATGATCCCCCTGTCCTCAGAGGTGGAAATGCCTCTGATCCATGTACTGACCGACATGGAACGAGCGGGTATGCGGATTGAAAGGAAAGTACTTGAAGAATTTTCAATCGACCTGCAGAAAGAGATTCGCAGGGTGGAGGAGGAAATTTTTTCCCTCGCCGGAGAAGAATTCAATATTTCTTCCCCAAAACAACTGGGAGAAATTCTTTTCCGCAAACTGAAAATTACCGACAGGCCTGTAAAAACAAAATCGGGACAGTATGCTACGGGAGAAGATATTCTGCAAAACCTCTATTCACAACACCCGGTTATTCCCCGCATCCTGGAATACCGGTCACTGAAAAAGCTGCTGACCACCTATGTGGACGCACTTCCCAGATTGATCCATACGGATACCGGCAGGCTGCATACCACGTTTAACCAGACCATTACGGCTACCGGCAGACTGAGCTCACAGAATCCGAACCTGCAGAACATTCCCATACGTGAGGAAAGGGGCAGGGAAATCAGAAGGGCATTCGTCCCTTCCGGGAAGGATTATGTTCTGTTATCGGCTGATTACTCACAGATAGAACTCCGCCTGATGGCGCATATGAGCCGGGATGAAGCCATGATGGAAGCTTTCAGGAACCGGGAAGATATTCATACGGCTACCGCAGCCCGGATTCATAAAATTTCACCTGAAGAAGTCACCAGGGAAATGCGCAGCGAGGCAAAAACAGCCAATTTCGGCATCATATACGGCATTTCTGCTTTCGGATTATCCCAGAGGCTGAACATCGACCGTTCTCATGCCAGATCGCTTATAGAAGGCTATTTTGAGTCGTATCCGGGGGTAAAGAGATACATGGATCAATGCATCTGCGATGCCAGGGAAAAAGGTTTTGTAACCACCCTTCTCGGAAGGAAAAGACACCTGCCCGATATTCAATCAAGAAATGCCGTGGTCAGGGGTAATGCCGAGCGAAATGCCATTAACGCTCCCATCCAGGGATCGGCTGCCGATCTGATAAAAATGGCCATGGTGCGTATACATCGGAAAATGAGGCAATCGGGTATGAAATCGAATATGATCATGCAGGTGCATGATGAGCTGGTGTTCGATGTGAGGGAGGAAGAACTGGATTCCCTCAGGGATCTGGTGAAGAAAGAAATGGAAGGAGTATACCCTCTTTCCGTACCCCTGGTAGTGGAAATGGGTACGGGTAACAACTGGCTGGAAGCGCACTGAAATATCTGTTCACCAAGGATATTATCATTAAATAACGCAGCGATGCATGTATATTTTTGGGGAGTAACGGCAGAAGCCACCGGCACGGAAATGCTGGAGATAAGATTTTCAGGCCCTCTTACCGAACTGAAAGAGAACCTTTTGCAGAGTTACCCATCACTGTCGGAATGGAAACATGTGATAACCGTCAATGGCTCCGTAGCTTCCGGTGATCAGAAGGTAGAAGATAATGACCGGGTTGATGTGGTGCCCCCGTTTGCAGGCGGATGATAAAAGTATGCCGCGGCCGGCATTTCAGCAGGTTGTTCATTTCTGCCGGGAAGCCGTTTGTATTTCCCGATGCGGATCGGGTTGCAGCAGGGAAGCGTATTGAGCCCGGTCATTCAGTATTTGAACAGCCGCCTGTATCTGATTGTCATGATCCAGGCTGGCAGCAAAGCTTCCTTCCTGATAATAATACCGTTTGGCAATTTCTTCTTCCAGCAGATTTTCAATTTCTTCCCTGAACGTTATAAGATCCTGTTCTTTATTGTGTGAAATAATTTTCTGTAACCTGGCGATTTCTTCAGCGGCAGGTTCATAATACTTTTCCCTTTTGGCATGGGAGATCAGCGTCTTCAGTGTTTCTTCGGTTTCACTCAGGTAGTCGAAGTTTCTGTCTTCTATAAACCTCCCGAAAGCCCTGTATGTGCTGTCTGAAATACTGAACTGTCGTGGTTCGGGAATATCAGGATGGTGCAGGGCGTACAGGGTGGCAAAATCAAAGATGAGATTCTGTACATACAGGTGGGAGGCGATGCGGCTCAGGGGAAACGGTTCCACCTCTGCATCGGGCCTGATGCCTCCTCCGTCGTATACCGTCCGTCCGTTCCGTGTCTGGTATTCCGAAATGAGGGAATCGGGTATATGGCCCACGCTGCCGTCCTCGTTCCGGTGGGAATAATCCAGAGCCTGAATACAGCGGCCGCTGGGAATATAATATTTGGCCGTAGTTACTTTCAGCTGGGCATTGTAACTCAGCGGACGGGTGGTTTGCACCAGACCCTTTCCAAAAGTGCGCTGGCCAACCACTACCGCGCGGTCCAGGTCCTGCAGGGCTCCGGCAACAATTTCTGAGGCGGAAGCTGAAGAACGGTTTACCAGAATGGTCAGGGGTATTTCGGTGTCAACCGGGGTAAAACGTGTGCGGTAGGTATGATCCCATTGCTCAACCTTCCCGCGGGTACTGACTATTTCCTGTCCCCTCTCCACAAAAATATTGGAAATATCCACGGCTTCCATGAGCAATCCTCCGGGATTGGAACGGAGGTCGAGTACCAGGCCCCTCAGGTCCGCCTGTTTTTTCAGGGAAAGAAAAGCGTTTTTTACTTCGGAGGCAGAATTCCGGGTGAAATTACTCAGCCGGATGTAACCTATTCCTTCATCGATTATTCCGGCATAGGGGACACTGGGGATATGAATGACCTGACGTTTCAGGATTTTCCGGAAAGGTTTTTCCGTTTCGGGACGTGTGAAAAGAATTTCCACAGAGGTGTTGGGCAATCCTTTCAGCATGTCGCTTACCTTTTCCAGGGGCATGTTCCTGATGGACTGTCCGTTTACTTCCAGAATAATATCTCCGGGCCTGATTCCGGCTTCATCTGCAGGGAACCCCCGGTAAATTTCGGAGATAACAGCATATTCCCCGTTTTTACGCACCAGACTGCCAATCCCACCGTATTTCCCTGTTGTCATCAGATTCAGTTCATCCAGATCCGATTCCGGGATAAAAGTGGTGTACGGATCCAGGGATTCCAGCATATGATCGATGGCCGTATATACCAGATCTTCCGGATCGGTCTCATCCACATAGTACAGGTTCAGCTCGCGGAAAAGGGTAAAGAAAATATCGAGACTCTTTGTGTACTTGAATTCACGGCTTGTCTGAAAACCGAGAAAGGCAAACGATATAATCACCACGACCAGGCCTGGCACCAGGATCATTCTTTTTTTATTCGGGCGGAACTTTTTCATGCAGTGGGTAATTAAAGTAATGAATGTTCAAAAGTACGAAGGTTTCGGCAATTATTTCCCCGGGGTACATGAAAAGCGGTGCCGTAAGCGGTTTTTTAACAAATATTAACCGCACCCGGATACTATTTTTCATGTCAGGAACCCTGGCCTGAAGGCTGGAAATCAGGGAACCGGATCATACCCGCTTCCCCCCCACGGATGGCAGGAAAGGATCCGTTTCAGAGCCAGCCATCCTCCTTTCAGCGGACCATATTTTTTAATTGCTTCTATGGAATAGGCGGAACAGGTGGGTGTATAACGGCAGGTTGGCGGGAAAAGGGGGGAAATGGCTACCTGGTAAAACCGGACGATCCCGATCAATATGGCGCTAAAGATTTTTTTCATAAACAGTCAGCCAGTGTTTCATGGAGGCGACCAGATCTTTTTCTATCCGGGAATATGGCTGTATTTCCCTGCGGGTATACAAAATGATCAGGTGCACACAATACTTTCTCCGGCTTACGGAAGAAATTATCAGGATTTTGTTCCTTCTGTACGCTTCCCTGATGCGCCTTTTGATCAGGTTCCGCTGTGCGGCTTTCCGGAAAATACGTTTCGAAACAAGCATGGCCACTCTTACCGGAGGAAAGGCAGGGTCTTCCCGCGGGTGGGTGGTCCAGATAAAACGAAAACCGGAGAACACCATGGATCTGCCCCTGAGAAAAAGAGTTTCCGTTTCCCTGTTGTTCCGGAGGCGTTCCTGTTTCAAAAGCCGCGCATTCATTGTGTTAATGTATAAAAAAAAGGGGATTCAGCATCCCCTTCTGGCAAAAAGGATCGAGGTTTGGAATCAGTGATTCTTACAGGAGTTTTGCTGTTTATGGTTTTCGGCAATGAAATGATCCAGGGCCATGGTCATGGAAGGTGCTTCAGCGCTGGGGGCGCTAATATCCAGCCGCAGACCGGAATCGGTCACCGCTTTCTGGGTGGTGGGACCAAAGGCGGCAATGTAGGTGCTGTTCTGGTCGAAATGCGGGAAATTCTTCTGAAGGGATTTGATACCCGAAGGGCTGAAAAACACCAGAATATCATACTCGGAAGTATTGATATCTGACAGGTCGCTGCATACCGTCCGGTACATAATGGCCTTGGTATACTTGATTTTCGACTTGTCCAGCCCTTCCGGAATGTCGTTGTTGTGTTGATCGGAAAGGGGTACCAGGTATTTCTCATCCTTGTGTTTCACAATAATATCCCTCAGATCCTCGAATGATCCGTTGGCATAAAAGATTTTCCTTTTCCGGTAAACGATATACTTCTGGAGATAAAAGGCAATGGATTCGGAAACACAGAAATATTTCATGGTATCGGGTACCTGGAGTCGCATTTCCTCACACAGCCTGAAATAATGATTGATGGCTGTTCTGCTTGTGAAAATCACGGCAGTATGGCCCAGAATATCAATTCTGTTTTGCCTGAACTCCCTGGCACTGATGCCCTCCACGTGAATGAAGGGCTTGAAATCAATTTCTACTTTATACTTTTCAGCCAGATCAAAGTAAGGTGACTTTTCGGTTGTTGGCTCGGGCTGGGAGACTAAAATCCGTTTGATTTTCAAAACTTCTCGTTTTAGCGTTCGACATCAGAAATTCTCTAACAACCTAAAGAACACGCGAATGGATATATTTATATATCATCAGGTATGGAAGGATTTCCAGCGCACAAAGGTATAAAATCATCCAGAATATTGAAAACCGGTTTAATATAAATATTTGCAACCCTTTGTATATTCTAACCAGATAGGCGGTCAGAAACAATCCCAGCCCGCCGTAAACAAGGTATGGTACAAGAACCCCGGGCAGGTAAGGCAATCCGATGACCAGTGGCAGCAACACGAGCCCCAGAACCTTGTTGATCATCATAATGGTATGCATGTACTCGGCGAAAAGATCTCCTGCTTTGGCTAAAAATCCTGTAAACCGGCAAATGACGGAACGGATAAAAAATATCAGCATCACACCGGCCGCCAGGAGGAGGAATCCGGGAAACCCCTTCAGCCCCGGAAATCCGAGTGAAAAATAATCGTGAGCGAGGTAAAGATAAAGACCTGCGGTTAGGGAAAATAATGCATTCATTCCCAGTGAAAATCGTTGATAATGCAAATTCTTTTCCCTGAACAGGTTTTTTCCCTGCTGGTAAAGCAATAATCCCGTAAAGGCAGAGGCCAGGTACTTGTTGTAAAATATTCTGATCCATGCCACGATGATCAGGGAAATCAGCAATATGCCGACAATCCAGTCGGGTGCTTCCAGGGCCGGGGCGGGCTGAGTTTCCCTGCTGTTCAGGGGCCTGCCCGGAACAGGATATTCCGTGTATGTTTCCGTTTTTCTGAATATATCGCGTTTGTATGTGCTGGTATCCCCGCTTTCCCCGCCTGGTTGCCATACAGGTCCGGCTGTAATATTCCGGATGGTTTTTACTGGCGAATAGCCGGTGATGGGAGGGTACAACAGTACCTGTTCTGCGGACAAGGTTCCGGATTCAACCATTTCGTATGTTTCTGGAGGAGATACCCTGGAAACCACCCGGGCGGCTGTGCGGAGGGAATCGATTTGCTGCTCCCTCTGGCGGGCCGCCTCGAGTAAGTGCATCGTTTCCGTGGTGGAAAATGTGCGTAGGGTATCGGGTAACGGAACTGTATCGCTTTCAACGGCTGCGGTATCAGCAACCGGAAGGGTGTCGGGTGCGTGAACTCGTGTGGTGTCCTGAACGGAAAGGAGAAAAAAGCTGTTTCCGGAATTCGTGGCCCTGTCGGAAGGGAGATCGCCATAGTAACCGGGAATACGGGGCGGTGAAATCATGTTCTCCTGATTTGTTCTGCAAAGATACAAATTCATTTAACGGCCAGGGGGAATTCACCGGTTAAAATATTAATTAATATAATAAAATATAAACTTAATAAAACTTAATAATATATTAATAATATTTATTTATATATTAATAATAATTAAAAATCAATACAGAAAATTATTTACGTAAATTCCCCCGTGCAATGGAAGCAAAAATACCGGCGAAACACAGAACAGAGAAAACGGAAAAGGAAATTTTCATGCTTTGAAGAAATGCAGGGTAGTTGACGGGATTGATTTCTGCCCTGCCGATAAAAACGGAAAAGATCATCATAACAATTCCCAGGCTGAACATTTGTCCCACCATTCTCATAGTACCAACCGAACCGGAAGCTACTCCGTAGTGTTTTTTATTGACGGAACTCATGATGGCGTTGGTATTGGGCGAGGAAAAAAACCCGAATCCAAGCCCCAGCAGCACGAGGATGGCCACTACCGAGAAAAGCGTGGAGGTCTCGTTGAGAAACACAAGAAGCAGCAATCCCAGGCTTGACAGCCCCATGCCGGTGGTGGCAACGATCCGTGGCTCCAGCTTGTCGGATAAACGTCCTGACAGCGGGGAAACCACGGCCATGATCAGGGGCTGGGCCAGCAGTACCAGGCCGGCTTCCCGGGGCTGAAGGTTTTTGATATACTGAAGGTAGAGGCTGAGAAGAAACCCTACGCCGAAGGTTGCACTGTAATTGATCAGGGCAGCCAGGTTGGAAAAGGCAAAGGTCCGGTTCCGCCTGAACAGGCCGGTGTCAAAGAGGGGGAAAACCAATATTCTTTGGAGGCGGATAAAAAGAATCATCAGGAGGATACTGCCTGCGAAAAACACATATCCCGGCCATCCGGGCAGTATGGAGAAACCGTACATCAGCATCACCAGGGCGGCACCGTAAAGCAGAAAGCCCCACCAGTCGAAACGTTCACCTTTTGATTCGGCCCATTCCGATTTCAACCGGCTGAAAATAAGGTAAAGAGCCAGCGCTCCCAGGGGCAGGGTGATCCAGAAAATGCTTCTCCAGCCCCAGTATTGGGTCAGAATCCCTCCGGCTGTGGGTCCCACGGAAAGTCCGATATAAACGGCTGCCACATTGATACCCAGGGCCTTTCCCCTTTCTCCGGGAGGAAATACCGAAGAAATAATGGCCACTCCGGTACCGAAAATGAGGGCGCTTCCAATTCCCTGAATGACGCGGGAAAACAGGAGGAATCCCACATTGCCCGAAATGGCCGCCAGAGCGGACCCTGCCATGAACAGAAGAATGCCTGTGGTAAATACTTTCCGCCGGCCGATGATATCGGCCATTCTTCCTGAGGGTAGAAGAAAAACGGCTGTGGAGAGCAGGTAGCTGCTGGCAATCCAGTTCAGTGTGATGGCATCGGTTCTGAACTCTGCACCGATGCTGGGAAGGGCCACATTCAGGGCCGACCCCATGAAAGGAGTCAGAAAGGATGCAAAAGTGGCCACCAGCAGGGCGGCCTTTTTCAGAACATCATGATCCATTATATGTTATTCCTTGTTCCTGCTGTCTATAAGTATGGTAACCGGCCCGTCATTGATAAGCTCCACCTGCATGACGGCTCCGAATTCTCCGGTGGCCACTTTCTTACCGGTATAGGTTTCCAGGCAGTTCACAAAGGCCTTGTATAGGGGTATGGCCTGTTCAGGTCGGGCTGCTCTGATGTAGGAAGGCCTGTTCCCTTTTTTTACCATGGCATGAAGGGTGAACTGGGAAACCACCAGGATACCGGCATCTACTTCATTCACCGACAGGTTCATTACACCCTGCCGGTCGTCAAAAATCCGGAGCTGAACGATTTTTTTCGCCAGCCATTCCACATCGGTCATCTCGTCGCGGGTTTCAATGCCCAGCAAAACCAGGAGACCCCGGTCAATCTGTCCTGTGGTCTGTCCTTCAATACGAACCGAAGCTTTGCTGACCCGTTGAATAACAACTCTCATTTTTATCTTTGTTCAATTGGTTTAATAGTTGATATACAGAAGATTTTATTCATCCGGTCCGGATAAGCCGGAAAGAAAAGATCCCGGCCGCATTTCGTCAAAAGGGGTAGCTTGTTGGTAGGCCCTGGCCACGGCCAGCAGGGTTCCTTCGTCGAAGAGATTCCCGATAAATGAAATGCTGGTAGGGCTGTTATCCTGATCGAAACCGTTCGGCACCACCACACAGGGATGTCCGGTCAGATTGGTGATCAGCAGCTGATTTCCACCATAGGAAGGAGTAACCACCACGTCAACCTCTTTCATAAGCCGGTTCATTTTTTCCATCAGCAGGGTCCTGAAACGGTTTGCCTGTATGTATTCAACGGCAGGGATAAACCGCGCAGTACGGAAAATATTGGGCCAGGCCCAGATATCCTGTCTTACCAGGAGGGTATCGCGGTTGCTGCGGGTAAGCTCATCGAAAGCTGCTGCAGCCTCTGCATACAGGATAATGTTCAGGGACTCAACGGGCAGGTCCTGGGGAAAACGGAAGAGAATAAGCCTTGCCCCAAGCTCCTGCAATACTTCCAGACTTTTGATATCGTTATCTCTGCCCCGGTAGTCGGCATCGAAAGCCTCGCGGAAATACCCGATTCTCATATCTTTCAGGTTCACTTTTCCCGGATAATGAAACGGGTGGTCTTTAACTGTCAGATCCAGGGAATCGGGGCCGTGGATTGCCCGGAAAACAATGGCACAGTCGTGCGCGTTTTTGCAAATGGGGCCGATCTTGTCCATGCTCCAGCTCAGGGCCATGGCCCCGTGCCGGCTCACCCGTCCGAAAGACGGGCGCAGTCCGGTCACTCCGCATCGTGTGGAAGGAGAAACAATGGATCCCAGGGTTTCCGTACCGATGGCAAACGGGACCAGTCCTGCCGCCGTAGCTGCCGCCGAGCCGGCCGAGGATCCGCTGGAACCCTGTTCCAGGTTCCACGGATTCCGTGTGGTGTCATTGAACCATACGTCGCCCATGGCCAGGGATCCCAGGGAAAGTTTGGCCACCAGTACCGCTCCGGCCTCTTCCAGCCGGCTTATCACGGTGGCTTTTTCGTCCAGTGTCTGATCCCGGTATGCCCCTGCTCCCCAGGTGGTTGGATAACCCGGAAAGGAAAACAGGTCTTTGATTCCATAAGGGATCCCGTGCAGAGGGCCTCTCCATTTTCCGGCTTCAAGCTCCTCATCCATTTTCCGGGCATATTCCAGGGCATATTCTTCGGTGTATGTGATTACGGCATGTAACTGAGGATCGTATTTCTTCAGTCTGTCAAGGAAAAAGCGGGTCAGCTCCACGGAACGGATCTTTCCTGAGCGGATAAGGGATGCCAGTTCAGGGATGGTATAGGCGGCAAGGCCATTCAGGGGTTCGGGCAACCCGGTTTCTTCAGGAATTTCCCAGGGATCAGAGTCGTTGGCCTTGGGTTTCCGGATGCGGGAAAAAACCGGATCAAAACGCAGGGCCGGAGGTACGGCGTTATCCAGCTCGTATTCACGCATGGTCTGGTAAGCTTCGAGCTGGTTTTTCAGTCCCCTTTCCATCAGTTGGATTTCTTCTTCCGTGAATTCAAGTCCCATTGGGTTGTGGTATAATACCACCGAGTCGATAACCGCCTGCACAGGGGTTTCCTGTGTTTCTGTAAGGCAGGCGGGAAGCTGGAAAAAAAATCCCAGAAACATGGCCGGGACAACTCGCAGGTAATTCAGCAATGTTTTCATGGTGCTCTGTGCGTAGAGGTTAGAAAAAAAAAGGCAAATCCCGGAGCGGGGAATTGCCTGTATGATGGGATCGGTATTCTGCATGGCTTATTGTTCGGCTGCCATGAGGAAAAAGGGTTTCATTTCGAAACTATGGTAGAACGGTCTCAGTCTTTCGGTGTTGTAATATTCCTTGATGTTAACCACTTTTTTCGTGGAAGTGACCACATCGAGGGGAACGTTGTCGTACCTTCCATTCTGCAGCACTACCAGGCGGCCGTGTATGTTCTTCAGGATCAGGTCAAGGGCAAGATTTCCATATGCCATGGGCACGATGGAATCGACAGCGTCGGGATCGCCACCCCTGACCATGTAGCCGAGCTTCTGGTTGATCACATTGATGATTTTCCCGTTGTTGTATTTGGCGGATAGGTTTTTCAGCTCATGTGACACCAGGTCGCCGATACCTCCCAGCTTGGCGTGTCCGTATGCATCTTTCTCATGGCTGGTGAATACCATTTCACCTCCCCTGAACATGGCTCCTTCACTGATCAGCAACACGGCATATTTACTGGGATTCCGGTTTCTGTCTTCCACCAGGAGGCGGCACAGGTGATCTATATCGAATTTGTATTCGGGTATCACACAGCGATTGGCTGCTCCGGCCATGGTGGGAAGCATGGCGGTGAATCCGGCATATCTGCCGAAAACTTCCAGCACCAGCAGGCGTTCATGTGAACCCGCTGAAGTTCTCAGCATATTGGTCATACTGATGGTTCGGGTGACACAGGTGCTGAAGCCGATACAATAATCGGTGCCGGGTACGTCATTGTCCATGGTTTTGGGAATGGCCACTACCTTGACTCCTTCCTGGTAAAGCCTTACTCCATAACTCAGGGTATCATCTCCCCCGATGGGGATCAGATAGTCCACTCCAAGCCATTCCAGGTTTTTTATCACCTCCGGGGTGAGATCGTTCATTTCTTTGTTATAGTTTTCCTTCAGGTGATCGGGAACACTGTCTTTGCTCATATGGCTGGGACGGGTTCGGCTGGTATGCAGAAAGGTGCCGCCGGTACGGCCGGCCTTGTTAACCATATCGTCGGTCAGTTCGATAAAGTTGTTTGAATTGTCGGCTTTTTTATCCCGGATGATCTCGGTAATACCGGCCCATCCCCTGCGGAGGCCGAGCACTTTGTATCCTTCTCTGTTTGCACGGATGGTGACCGCACGGATGGCGGGATTCAGGCCAGGAACATCCCCGCCGCCGGTCAGAATTGCAATTACTCCTCTGTTTTTTTTCACATTTGCCATGGTCAGTCAGATATTGATGGTTAATAAGGTTACGGATACAGGAATGTTTCAGATAAACCTCACAAAACTAAAATAAATCGGGCAAAAAAAAAACGCCATTTTCAATCTGCCAAGGCTGTTCCTGCTTGCTGGAGGAAGGGATCAGAATTTATCCAGGGTGTCTTTGGGATCTTCTTCAAGTTTTTTCAGGCTGCGTATGCGGATCCGCCTGGACTCCAGAATGATTTTTACCCCATTGGAGGGAATAAATTCCGTGCGGAGGATATTCCCGGTACGTAAAAACCTGATTTCAGCAAGGGTATTCAGGGAGTTGAAGCCGGTAAAAAGGGTGTTGACAATGTCAAGAAACTCCACCTCCAGCAGGGCCTGCTTGGTTTTTCCCAGACGGGGAAAAATAAAACTTCCGGGACTTTTTTCTGTCACATACAAACGCATCTGGGCTTTGGGTTCCATCGGATAATTTCTGTAGAAGAAGACAGAAATTACTTCCGAGCCCCTGAAGGCAGGCCAGTGACCGAAAAATTCGGTTACCTGGGCAGCTTTTTCAATAAAATCGGCGGGATGGTTCATGGAATGTGTTTATTCCTTGCCGGAGCCGGCAACAGCATGTTTTATGTGACGCCTCCATTTTTGCAGACTGCCGATCCACAGGATCGCCCCTGTCAGCAAACCGGCCAGTGTGGTGAAAAGAAGGAAACCTCCCAGAATACGCAGGGCGGACAAATGGTGTTTATACATCAGAATGGCGGCTTCGTGAATATGTATTTCCTGTTTCAGATGCCTGATCTCTGTGAGTTGTTCCACGAGGAGGTCGGTTTTTTCGTTAAAAACGGTGTTTACCGAATCGATGGAAGGCTCGATGCGTTGGACCTGGAACTGGTAAAGACTGTCGATACTGTCGCGGAGGGCGGGACTGGAAAGGGCTCCCTCCAGCCATTCGCTTACGCGGTTATTGATCTCATTGGATTTCCGGATCAGGGCATTCAATTCATTGTTGGACTGTACCACCTGTTCGTTGATTATCTGGGCTTCATCCTGAAGGTTTCTGATCTCCCGGGAAACGGTTCCTGATTCTTCCTCTCTTACCCTGCTCTGGTATTCAAGTTGAAAGTATTTTTGGGGGAGAAAGAATGACCCGGTAAGCAGTAAAAGCCATGACAGGATCAGAAGGAGGAAGCCCGCTCTCAGGCGGACAGAATGGAAATAACCTATAGGGTCGTGCATAGCAAAAAATGTTACATAAAACGCAGAATAAATTTTGTATCTGTTCCGGGATTGCCCTGAACATCAATGGTGCCGTTCATGGCGTCAATCCATTTCCGTGCTTTGCTGAGTCCCAGCCCCCAGCGGCCTTTTCGGGTTGTGAAAAAGGGAACAAAGATCCAGTCCCGGATTTCAGCTACAATACCCTCCCCGTTATCTTCAATTGCCAGCTGAACCTGACATGACAGGTCCAGTTCGGCATGCAGCGTGATGGAAGGATTTTTTTGGCCGGCCAGGGCATCGGCCGCATTTTTTATCAGTTCGGCAAAAATATTCATGATCACCGATCTATCAGCAGTTATAGAAAGATCGATGTTTGACAGGCGCTTATGAAAAACCTGTTCGGGTTCCGGGAACAGGGAGGAAGAATTTTCAATGATATTATCAAAAAGATCTGATACAAATATTTTTACACTATTATATTTGATCTTTTGATTGAATACAGTAAGAGCCTCTTCCAGATGGAATTTATCTTCCTTCAGGCGGGCCTCCAGGTTCTGGAGCACTTTGTTCCAGGCATCCTGTTCACTTTTCCGGATCTCCCTTTTTATGTTATTGAGTGTAAACACTCGGAGACGGGAGCCCTGGTATTCCATTACTTTCAGGTGAATCATGAATTCCCTGGGTTCGTTTTCTACCATGATCATGACACGGGTACGGTGGTTATCCTCCAGTATTTTCATGGTACCAGCCAGGTAGGGATCGATTCGGGCCAGGCCCGACATGTTTTTCAGATCGGGATTAAAAAGAAGATTTTTAGTAAAACGGTTCAGAAATACCACCTGATCGAATTCGTTGATCACGATCAGGCCGGAATCAATATGATCAAATACTTCTTTTAAAAGTTGAGTCTCTCCCACCTTTTCATTGATATGCTTTTCAAGTGCCTGAAGTATTTGATGATAGGCCGTGTTCAGGTCGTCTTTTGAATGCCTCAGCATACGACTGGTTCCGCTTGCTTCGGATTTTTCTATGTCAAAAGACATCAGAAACTGACGAAGATCACGTTTGGTTTGCAGAAGGAAGCGATAAAACCATACGGATAAAATCACCAGGAGAAATGCCGACAATGATCCGTACAGGAAAAATCCGGGGGTAAGAAAAAACCAGGTGGTCAGCGCGGTAAAAACCAGCAGGCTGAACAATCCGACAATGATCTGCGTTTTATACTGCCTTCCCATGGTAACCCATGATATTTGTTTTCAGAAAAGGGAAGCCTGATAGTTAAAGATAATGATTGTTCGTTATTCCGGAAAGCCGGAAGAGATATTTCCCCGGAATTTTAGAGGGGAATAAATGATAAATCCATATTTTCGACAAAGATTTGACAGGCGGAGAGGGGGAATCCCGTTTATAGAAAGGCTATGAGGCAGAAAAATCCCATACTGTATGTTTTTATCCGTTGGGCAGGAATGGCATTTTTCCTGTATGCTTTTCATGTAAAGGGTTCTGGTCAGCAGGTGGTTACCATGAGTGGATTTGTCAGAGACTCACTTACCGGGGAAGAACTCATCGGTGCGACTGTTTACCTGGAAGAGATCGGCGAAGGCACGATTACCAATGTGTACGGTTTTTACTCGTTGAGCGTTCCTGCCGGAACATACCGGGTACGGTTCAATTATCTGGGTTATCGTGAAAAAATGATAACCCTGGTTCTGAAAAAAAATGAATCCCGGAATGTGGAGATGAGCCCCTTTACCCACCCTATTGACGAAGTGGTTGTTACAGGGGACATTGCCGACAGGAATGTTACTTATTCCGAAATGAGTGTTACCAATCTGGATACCCGTGAAATTAAAACCATTCCGGTGCTTTTTGGTGAGCTGGATGTGTTGAAAACCATCCAGTTGCTGCCGGGAATTCAGTCGGCCGGCGAGGGAAACAGCGGTTTCTTTGTGCGTGGCGGGGATATCAGCCAGAATCTTATTCTCCTGGATGAAGCCCCGGTGTATAATGCTTCCCATCTTCTGGGCTTCTTTTCTATTTTCAATTCTGACGCCATTAGAGACGTATCCGTTATTAAGGGCGGGGTTCCTGCGGAATACGGAGGCCGGTTGTCATCGGTTCTGGATGTAAAAATGCGTGAGGGGAACATGAAGAAATGGAATGTTTCCGGAGGGCTGGGCCTGATCTCCTCGAGGTTGATGGTGGAAGGACCCCTGCAAAAAGACCGGGGTTCGCTGATTGTGTCGGGAAGAAGAACCTATGCCGATCTTTTCCTCAGACTTTCGCCGGACAGCCTGATAAAAAACAATGTGCTGTATTTCTATGATTTTAATCTCAAAGCCAATTACCGGCTGGGGAACAACGACCGGTTGTATGTGTCGGGTTACTGGGGCAGGGATGTTTTCCGGTTCAGGAATTATTTCGGTTTTGACTGGGGGAATTTTACCACCACCCTTCGATGGAATCATCTGTTCAATGAGAAATTATTTCTTAATACCTCCTTCGTATACAGTAATTACAATTATGTATTTGAAGTTGTGAATGAAGGGATTGAATTTGATCTGACATCTTCTATCCGGGACTGGAATCTGAAAGCGGATTTCCAGTACTATATTAAACCGGGGAATACGATGTTTTTTGGCTTCAAATCGAATTATCACCACTTTTTACCGGGAGAGGTAAGTTCCAGGGGGGATTTCCCCATCCATGACAAGAAACTTGAAACCAAATATGCACGGGAACATGCGGCCTATTATTCCCATGAAACGGAGTGGGGGGATATTTTAACACTGAAATACGGATTGCGTTTTTCCATGTTCACCCTGGTGGGGCCCGGCAACGTTTACCGTTTTTCTGATGAAGGATTCGCCACAGATACTACCTGGTATGCCAGGGGGGAGATCATTGCCAATTACCCGCATCTCGATCCCAGGCTTCTGGTGACCCTGCGCACCGGTTCCACGCATTCGATCAAAGTCTCGTACACCCACATCCACCAGTATATTCATCAGATTGCACAGTCCACAGCTTCCACTCCGATCGATTTGTGGATTCCCAGCAGCCGCATTGTAAAACCCCAGTCCGGAAGTCAGGTTGCTATGGGGTATTTCCGCAATTTTGGCAGGAATAGCCTGGAAACGTCGGCAGAAATTTATTATAAACACATGGATCATCAGATAGAATACCGCAACGGAGCCGATATCCTGCTGAACGACCAGGTGGAATCGCAGCTGGTGTTTGGCAGGGGATGGTCGTACGGTCTGGAGCTGTTCGTGAAAAAGAACGTGGGAAAGCTCAGAGGGTGGATTAGTTATACCCTTTCGAAAACTGAAAGGTCCTTTGAAGCCATCAATAACGGGCATGTTTTCCCTGCCAGGCATGACCGTACCCATAATCTTTCATTAGTGGGCCTGTACGATCTGAACGACCGGATTTCCCTTTCAGCTTCATGGGTTTATTATACGGGCAATGCGGTGACTTTTCCCGGAGGGAAGTATATGATTGACGGGCAGGTAACGAATTATTATCCGGAACGAAACGCATACCGTATGCCTCCTTATCACCGCCTTGATCTGGGAATGGTGCTGGAAAACAAGCCCGGTAAGAAATACCGGTCAAGCTGGCGTTTTTCCATATACAATGCCTATGCCCGTAAAAATGCCTATTCCATTTATTTTGAGCAGGACGAAGATAATCCGACAATAACCTATGCTACCAAGCTTTATTTGTTTTCCATTATTCCATCTGTTTCGTACCAATTCAAATTCTGACATGAGAACCGGAACGTCTTTCCGTCATTTTATCTTTCTGCTTTTCCTGCTGGTCATGCTCCAGGCCTGTGAAGAACACGTGCAGATAAACCTTCGTGATGCGGAATCCGTGCCTGTGATCGAAGGGGTATTGACCGATAAACGGGGCAATGCCTTTGTAAAATTATCTGCTACAGTGGATTATTTTCATACGGGCCATTTCCCTGTCATCAGCGGAGCGGAAGTCCAGATCCTGCGGGACGAAGGGCCTCCTTTTGTCATGATAGAAGAATCACCCGGATTGTATATTAATTATGTGGCCAGGGGAATACCCGGCCGGAAGTACACTCTGCGGGTTGCCTTTGAAGATGAGGTGTATACGGGAGTCTCCACCATGCCCTCCAAGGTTGCCATTGACTCGCTTGTTCCGGAGTACTTCGGTGGCACAAGATTTTCGGAGGAAGGGTTTTTGGTCCATTGTTATTTTACCGACCCGGCGGAGCAAAAAAATTATTACCGGCTAAGGGTGCTGAAAGGAAATTTTCAAAGCAACTATTATTATTTACTGGATGACCGGTTAAACAACGGGATGTCCATCCATTATTTTCTGTTCGGCAAACCGTTTTTGCCTGGCGATACGGCTGTTGTGGAACTGTTGAACCTGGATTTTCCCACTTTTGATTATTACAACAGTCTTTCCTTCGTGGTGGCCAGTTCTACCCAGGGCATGGGAACCACACCCGCCAATCCGAATTCCAATTTGTTTCCGGAAGTACTGGGGTATTTCGGTGCCATAGCAGTTGACCGCGATACCATTGTATTTCCCGATCCTCCTGATTAACCGGGGTATCTCTTCGTCGCATCCTTTGTCTAAGGGCAAGAAATTATTACCTGGTGGCATGGGCAGATTCATGCCGGGCACAGAAGATGCACGGGTTCCTGCCGGATGTTTCGGCAGAAAACGATCCGGCTCTACGGGATTCTTACAGGAAAAGGAATTTGGATATGGACCGGTAAAATAATAAACCGGTCATTCATTACTCCACAAAATTTGTTGACAGACAGATATATACAAGCGTTACCTCAACATATCTATAACCGAATAGATCGCATTGATCACCGATTCACCAAACCTGACAGAACGTTCGGGCGACCAGCCGGAAACCGGATCGGGCAAATTCAGGTTATCCTTAAAGGGCATCTCAATCGTAAGTGAAAGACAATTAAACCGTTGGGCAATTTGTTTGGAGCAGATTTTAAGATTGGCTTCTCCTGGTTGATCTTTGGGATATCCCTGTTCGTTTTGCAAATCGGGACTTATCCTCATCCAGTGATCAATGAAGCTTTCCTGGATATTCTTCAGGCGGTTGCTGAACCGGGGAATTCCTTCCAGGGTGGTGATAAAATTATAGGGGATGGCCTCATCACCGTGGATATCCAGGTTCATATCCACACCGGTTTCTATCATTTTCTTCAGCACGTGAAACACTTCCGGACTTTTTTCCGGAGATGGATTGGCCCATTCACGGTTCAGATTAATGCCTGCCGCATTGGCCCGCATATTACCAAGAACAGATCCGTCGGGATTCATATTAGGGATAATATAGAAAACCGCTTTTTCCAGCAGTCTTCTGGAAACCGGATCGTTCCTGTCGAGCAAGCGGTGGATGAGTCCTTTCATGAACCAGGATGCCATGGTTTCTCCCGGATGCTGGCGGGCGAGGATCCAGATGATTTTTTTGTCCGGAGCGGGATGACCGGCAATCAGGCAGTCGATGCTATGTCCCTGCAGGGTTTGTCCGAGGTGTTCGATGATGCACAGATCGCTGTTCTGGGCCTGATGGATCATATCCTGATGCTGCTCAAAGGAAAACGGCGGGAAATAGGCATAGAATACCGAATTTTTTACCGGGGTATGCCGCAGGGTAAGTGTTGCCCCGTCGTATTGGGTGGGGATCCTGAACCAGTGAACCCGGTCGTACGAAGCACAGGCTTTGTAATCCACCCAACCGGCCGGTTCGAAAGCTTCTCCCGCATTGGTAATGTGCATTACACAGGGATAGCCGGCTGTTCCCTGCAGGCGGAAGTAGAACCATTGCAGGTAATCGGAGTGAGTGTCGGGCCGGATACTGAGCCGTATATCGTCAAGGTTTTTCAGGGAATCCACCCGGATGTTGCCCCCGTCGAAATTCGATGATATTTTCATGGGATATCAAGGATTTTATCTTCCTTCCACCTCAAAGATGCCGGTATTTTTTTCCAGGGTCCGGAGAAGGATCCATATCAGAAAACCGGCAGTGAATATCACAATCCAGCGCACAGGAAGGTGGAATTTTTCCGCAAGAAGAGAACTTCTCACTGTTTCTATCAGGGTAAATGAAAAAATCAGGTTGCCGAACCCGTTGTATTCGCGTTTCAGCACATTTTTCCACGAAAACCACAGAGACGGGGAGGTGTAATTTTTAAATGACGGTATGAAAGCGGGGGTTTTAGAAGACCAGTCTACATATTTCTGTCCGAATTTGTTCTGCAGGAAAGCTTCTTCCGCAATCATGATCCTTTCATAATATAGCCAGAAGACCAGTACTGAAAGGATCACAAACCAGGTGTTATAGAGGAACAGGGCAAGGCCCAGCCACATAAAGAAATTCCCCAGGTACAGGGGATGGCGCAGGGCGGAATAAATTCCGGTGGTATTCAGTTCTTCGGCTTTCTGGTTTTTAGTGTTTCTGCCTGAGGTATTCTTCGGGGTATGTCCGACGGTCAGGATCCTGATCACTAATCCTGTGAACCCAATGAGCAGGCAGAGGATTTCATAACACAGAGGCGGTAAAACAGGATGGTTTCTGAGGTGGAAAAACAGAAATATAATTCCTGCCAGTAATAGAAAAACCGGTAAAATCCCCCTGTTCCTGAAAAGCCAGTTACCGGTATTCTTTAACTCCTCGATCAAAGTCATCTGGGGATCTGTTTTATGGTGTGAAGAAAAGCAAAAATAAGAAAAATCCCTTATCCGGGATTTATGGATAGGGGAATCTGTTACAAGGAAGGTGTTCAGAAACTGTATTTGAACCGGAGATACCCCAGGGTGAGCTGTTTCTTTTCTTTCCGACCTCCTCCCGGAACCGGTGTGTCGAAATGCCCTGAAAAATGCTGTGTTGCAAAAGAGAAGTGAAGGTTATCCCCCAGAGAATAATTCAGGGTGGGCCCTGCAAACCAACCTTTTATTGAGGGGAACATCATCAGATGGGTCCCGGCCTGAAAAAGGGGAGTAACCGGGTAAGTTGCTCCGAGTAAGAAGGACCAGTCGGTGAAAGAAAGGTTTTTTACGGAAAGAGGCATGTAATAATATTGTTCAAATCCCCCTACGGGAATTTCAGCCCCATTGTAAAGAATTTCAGCCTGCAGGTAAAGGGAACCGGGGAATGTATAATCCGCACCAACCGAAGCAATCAATATTCCTGAAGTATCGGTAAAATGTTCCACGGGATGAAGGTATGTAACCTCTCCGCGGAATCCGGCTCCGGCAATATTCCCCGACCACCCTGCGCCGGCTGCCACATCCTCATCGTTGATCAGTCCACCTATCAGCTGAAAGTCGTAGTTCCACCGGTTGAATTTCCATTTACCTGCGGCGGTGATCTGTTCCCGGGCATTTACTTTTACGGCCGCTTCCACCATGGAAGATACACCGGTATAATATTGTATGCGAAGGGCATCGCTTCCCGGTTTTTCAGGATAATCAAAATCAAAAAACGAATAGGTGTTAAATAGATCGTTGGGGTTCCATGCATAATTCACACCCCAGTTGATCCGCTGGCGGCCTGCCCTGATCTGCCAGTTGCCTCGTGTGTAATCGATCCATCCCCGGTCGATAGTGGAATGCAGGAGAAAACTGTTTCCCGACAGAATATATCCCGAGAGATCCCACCAACCCTGTTCCCGGTCAATCAGGCGGTCGTAGCCGGGGATGTTTTTTACAAATTCGCCGAAAATAAAACGGTTCCTGACTTCCACAGCCATAGTCAGATCGGGTGTGGCATACCATTTCACATTGAGTCGCTGGTGAATGAGGTTTTCTGTCATCCAGGCAGAATCGATGTGGGTGAACATGGTGGTTTGCATGCTGGAAACGTAACCCGATATTTCCAGTGATTTCAGGTTGTTCTGTGCCTGTAAGTGGCTTTTTGTCAGGAACATGACAGACGCCAGCATGAGAAAACTGTTTTTCATTATTTCACCGGTCCGGGGAGGTATCTTGTGCATGATCAGGGCAAGGTGGTTATTGTTTTTTTCTGTCTTCTATCACTTTTCCGTCTTCCAGAGTAATGACCCGGTGTGCTTTCTTCATAACCCGGGGATCGTGGGTGGCAAAGATGAATGTCATATTTTCGTTTTTATTCAATGTTTCCATAATATCCAGAAGGTTCTCAGTGGATCTGGTATCCAGATTGGCGGTGGGTTCATCGGCGAGAATAAACTTCGGTTTGGAAGCCAGAGCCCTGGCTACGGCCACCCGTTGCTGTTGTCCGCCTGACATCTGGGCCGGGCGGCTGTTCATTCTGTCGGCCAGTCCCACGGCTTCCAGGAGTTCCCTGGTTCTGCGGTCTCTTTTCTCCCGCGGCCATTTCTGAAGGTTCATGATGAATTCCACGTTTTCTTTTGCCGTGAGTACCGGTATCAGGTTATACGACTGGAAAACAAAACCTATGTTGTACAGCCGGAAGTCGATCAACTCGCTGGATTTCAGTCGCGTCAGGTCGGTTCCGTTGACCAGGATCTGTCCCTGCGAGGGTTTGTCCAGTCCCCCGATCATATTCAGCAGGGTGGTTTTTCCGGAGCCTGAGGGGCCTACAATGGCAGCGAATTCGCCCTGGTCGAAATCGAGGGTGACGCTGTTTACGGCATGAACCTCTACCTGTGTGGTATTGTAAACCTTATGGACGTTTTTTAATTCAAGCACTTTCATGGCATATGGTTTTGTCGTTTCCTTATTCGGTTCTGAGCGCATCGGCCGGATCGAGTTTCAGGGCTTTCAGGGCCGGATAGATGGCGGCCAGGATCCCTGTGAGAATGATCAGGATGGTGACGAGGATGAAGAAATCATTTCCTATATGCGGATAAATATGGGAGGTAAATCCCATCGCTTCAAACCCTTCCTTGTAACCAGATAAATTAATGCCCTGCCTGGCGGTAAGAGAAATCACTATTTTGCTGATGATCATGCCAAAAACACCTCCTACCCCGGAAAGAAATACCGATTCGGTGAGGATCATTCTGAATACCCTTTTCTTATTCATCCCGATGGCGGCCAGCATTCCCAGCTCTTTGGTTCTTTCCAGCACTACCATCAACATGGTGTTCACTATTCCAAAAGCAAGAGCGGCCAGGATTATCACCATGAAAAATCCATACATCATTCTCGCCATTCCTTCCATCATTGCCAGATCGGGCTGGATCTGTTTCCAGTTCATTACTTCCGTTCCGGGGAACAGTTCTTTGAGTTGCGATGTTACCGGTTCGGTTTGATCCACATCGATCAGTCTGACCATGATCAGATGGCCCTGCCCGGGCGGTATGCCTGTAAGTCTTGCCAGGTCATCATAATGCACAAAGACCTGGGTGCTTTCGAACATGTTATTGGTAAGATCATACAGCCCGTTTATCCTGAACATGCCTCCCGTGTGGTAGTTGTGATAATCGACGAAGGTCAGGGCAAGCCTGGCGTTCTTTCTGAAAGAACGGGATATTTCGCTGATAAGCGGTCCGTATTTTTTTTGCTCTTCCCTGGTAAATACCGATTCCATTTTTTTTCTGAACGATTTTTCATTCCTGAAGCGGGAACCGGCAAGCGGTTGTAACTTTTCCGCCGTTTCGGCAGGTACACCCTTTGCCATCAGGGAATCCACAATGGCATCGGTCAGGGTAAACCGGATGATGTTCAGGTTCTTTGCCAGGTCTTCTCCGATGTAGGCACGGTTTCCAGACGCTTCTTTTTCCAGGTAAGATCCTGAGCCCTTTTTCAGGATTTTGTCCAATCCGAGTACCTGCTTTTCCCTTTCCGCATCAATGCCATTGATAATGATACCTGAGCTTTTTGACGCTGTATTGGCCATTCCGGTTACCACCAGACGGTATGAAACAGCTTCCACTTCTTCCAGGCTTCGTATTTTTTCTGCCATTTCGCCGGCATCCTCCAGCAGGCAGGTCAGGTCGTTGTTTGCCCTGAATCCGGCATGGGTGATCTGGATATGAGCCACTTCGTGATTCAGGGCATCATCAAGGCGCTGGGCAATGGCTCCTTCCATTACGGCGACGGAGAAAGTGCCGGCAAAAATCCCCACTGCAACAGAAGCTATCACCACAAAGCTTCTCACTTTGTTTCTCCAGACGTTTTTCCAGGCTGTTTTTGTGATCATGGTTACGTTGTTTAGGCTTTCAGGGCTTCCACTTCTTTTAAGCGGTATATTCTGAAGACAGGATACATGGCGGCAATCAGAACGATAATGGCGACCACCAATGACTGCCAGATGAAATAAGTATCGATCCACTGGAATGCCATGACCGGTTCAAATCCATAATCTTCCCACATTTTGGCCATCTTGCTCGAGAATACGATAGGGTGGTGGTAACCGTAAATAATCACCGGAAGGGACACGGCTACTCCGGACATAATGCCCATGATGCCGATCAATAACATCTCATACAGCATGATGATGGCCATTTTCGATTTCCGCATCCCGATGGATATGAGCACTCCCATTTCTCTTCTTCTTTCGGCGGTCATCATCAGAACGGTTCCGAAAACCCCGAAAGCAATAACCAGATAGAGAATACCGATCATAATCATTCCGCTTTTATTATCGGCATCCATTTGATTGACGATGGTATCGTTCATTTCTTTCCATCCCATCAAACGGTATGTGCTGTCGATGCGGCTCATGAGCCGTTCGACAGTTTGTTCAATGGCCCGGTCGCTGTTGTCTTTGATATGCAGCACAAGCGCTGTGAGCCGACCGGGGGCATTGTATAATTCCTGGCAACGGGTCACAGGCAGGTAAACGATCTTATTATCCAGATCCGGAGCCGGAAGTCTGACAATTCCGTCGATAGCATATTTCCCGGCAGCGGTGGTTCCGTGATAACCCTGCCCGAGCAGAACGATCGTATCGCCACGGCTGAGGCCCAGATACTGAGCCAGCCGGTTTCCCACCAGGGCGCCCTGACTGTCCTGGGAAAAATATCCGTTTTGGACGCCGGCATGTTTTCTGAAAAGGGGCATGATATGGCTGGTATCCTTATCTCTGATGCCCAGCTCTGTTTGTAATTTGCCGTCGCCGGAATAGGAAGAGCCGGAAAAGAGTTTCAGGTTTCTCAGGGTATTCCGGGGAATGTCTTCCCGGGTCAGTGAGTCAATGGCTGCTTCGGTAAGGCGGTACTTTACCAGTTTGTTTTTAACATCGGAAAGGAGATTTTCTTTCTCCGGGTTGATACCCATGATCATGACCCCTTTGGTTCGTGATCCGCTGGAAGCCAGGGCAAAAGATTCGAATCGGGGAATCAGTTCCAGCACGTTTTTGTCGGCTTTCAGGGTGCTTATCAGATCTTCATCCGGCAGCATGGTATTGTCAACCACTTTGTCTTCCCAGAATTCCGGATTTTGTACCTGGATGTATCCCGAATAGGATTCAATAATATTCTTAAACATGTAGTCATAAGTTCCCAATTGAAGCGACCTCATAATCAGGGCAAAGAATACGGCAAAGAAGATAGATGCGGCGGTAATGAACGTACGCCGCCGGTTTCTCCACAGGTTTCTCCAGGCATAGGTGTAATTTTTCATTTCGATTGGCTTTGGGAATAAACCTTTTCCTCCTACCTGACCCTTTTCATGTTCTGCTGTGAAAAGAACCGGTCATCCAGAGGAATATTGAATTCCATGTGATCAATCACAATGATGGTTTTGTGTCCTTCTTCATCGGCGGGAATCAATTCAAGCCGTGCGGGAAGGAGTCTCCCCCCCATTTGTTTTATTTCCGATCCAGTTTCGGTTCTTACCAGGTATCCGTCCTCGTCGTACAATTCCACTTTCAGTGTCAAATAATCTTTTTTATCGATCCAACGGATCTGATGACCCCATACCACGGCAGCTTCTTCTCTGGGAGTGAGTTTGATTTTGTAACAATCACGCCCTTCTATTTTTTCTTCTCCTATAATTTCATGGGTATAATCATCCACAATTGATGATTCCCGCAGGATGTCATCGTTGGTATAATCGGAGCCCATCCACCCCTGTGACATCATGGAGGGAGGGAGTTTGATCAGCCGGTCGATGGTGGGGTTCCAGTTCCACATTTCGTTTTTCCGTTTCAGAAAGCTCTGGCCTTTTTCACTGGCCGGTCCCGTGATCAGTGTCAGGGCGTAATCTTTTCCTTTGGTCCAGGATTTAAATGTGACCGTGCGTTCCCAGGTCGGCCGGACAATGGTCATGTTCATCGTGGAATAACTGGATTCTTCTCCTGTAAATTTTTCATAGGCTTTCTGAACGATTTCCCGGGCGGTCTGGCCGGAGGCGACGGTGAAAATGGCCTGGGCCAGGAGTACAGCCAGTATTGTTTTACCTGATCGTGTGTTTCGGTTTTTCATATCCGGATTATTTAACAAAACGTTTATGAATGATTTCCCTGATCTCATCCAGAGGAAAATGATCGGGATTCATGATGTAATTCAGTGCGAGGCCGTCCATCACGGAAATGAAAAACAGGGCTTCCGATTCGGGCTTTTCGGTGCCCCGGGCGGCGAAATATTTTTTCATGGTTTGGAGAAAAGGATGAAGGATCTCCCTGAAATCGCTGCTGATAATGTTCGATACCTGTGGCTGAACCACAATGGAAAAGTATAATTTCCAGTACAGGGTTTTGTTTTTCAGCAGCGAGAAAAGCTGATCCACAAAATACAGCAGTTCTTCGCGGGTAAGCTCCCCGTCGCGGTTAAGATCGAACGATTCAAGCATCTCCTGTATCCCTTCCAGTACGATGGACCTCAGCAGAACCTCCTTGCTGCCGAAGTAGTTGTACATCAAACCCTTGGATATTCCCGCCTTCCGGGCAATCTGGCTGATGGATGTATTGTAATAACCTTCAAGGGCAAACAATTCCATAGCCGATTTCATAATCAGTTTGCGTTTTTGTTCCCTTATTTGCTTTAACTGTTGTAAGGATCTGGGTGACATTTCGTTTTTAAAAAGTTATCTAAAATTAATGACTGACCGGTCAGTCAAAAGTAAAAAGAATTTTCAAAATACCAAAAGGACATAAAAATATTTGTAACTTTTCACTCTGTTGTACGTCATATAACCGACTTGCAGGATCATGAACGTATCGGAGTACAATCAATGTGTTGAACAGTTTGCAGATCCGGTATACCGGTTTGTGGTAGGTAGTTTGCGTGATGAAGACCGGGCCAGGGATATTGTACAGGATACTTTTGAAAAGCTCTGGGTTAGGGCAGAAAACGTTTCCTTCGAAAAGGCCAGGTCGTATATTTTTTCTACGGCCTATCATACCATGATTGATGTGATCAGAAAAGAGAAAAGAATGACGGTGGTGGATGACTATCAATCAATGGAAGGTTCGGGGGAGGAAACTTCCTACACCGGACTGAACGAGATCCTTCATGAAGCCCTGCAGCAATTACCCGAAGTACAGAGACATGTGATCCTGCTGCGGGATTATGAAGGGTATTCCTACGAGGAGATCGGGCAGATAACCGGACTGAGTGATTCGCAGGTCAAGGTTTACATCTACCGGGGAAGGCTGTTTTTGCGAAAGTATATCGGGAAACTGGAAACGGTGATATAGTTTAAATAAACGGGAATGATGACCATCAACAGGAACAACTACGAGATGTATTTTCTGGATTATCTGGAAGGTAATCTCGATCCCGTTATGGAAGAGGAACTGAAAGCATTTCTGGCAAATCATCCGGATTTGTCGGCTGAACTGGTACAGTACCGAAACATAACCCTTTCTGCTCCCGATGTGCACTTTCCCTATAAACATCAGCTCAGAAAAAATCCATCCGAACCACTGACTGATCCAGCCGGTCAGTTTGCAGAATTTGCCATTGCCTTTCATGAACATGATCTGTCAAACAGGGAACGGGAAGTACTCGATAGGTTTCTGGAAGAAAATCCTGAAAAAAGGAAGGAGCTGGATCAGTATGCCAGGGTATACCTGCATCCTGACCTTTCCGTTACCTTTCCGTCAAAATCGGGACTGAAACGTTTCCGCCTGGTTCCCCAGGCAAAGGAAATTCTGCTGGCAGCTGCAGGAATTGCCGCGGCTGTTCTTATCACCGTATTATTATGGGAGAAACCTTCTTCTACACTTAACCGCTCCGGCTTGACGGCACAGATCGATACAGTGGCTGTTCGTCAGCAACAAAAAAACCCGGACAGTTCTTCTCAAAAAGACAGTATGGCTCCGGAACCCGAATCGGTTTCTCTCCCGGAAAGACAGAAAGAAGCTTCCCGGACAACCCGGATTCCGGAACCGGTCATTCGCATTGAGATAGCCGAATTGCAGGAAAACGAAGATCCGGCAGATGCATTTCCTCCTCTGTCTCCCTTGCCCAGGAAAGAAGGCATATATCTTGCAAGTAATGAGCACTATATCGGCGAATTGACGCCAAAGCCGATTCACGGTGTGGAATCCGGATATCGTCCACTGTCCCTTTCCGAGTTTGCCCTTTACAAGCTGAAGAAATCGGTACTTGGCGAAGACGCCGCAAAAACCGCACAGAGGCCTTTCAGTATGTGGGATCTGGCGGATGCGGGAGTCAGAGGTGTGAACCGTCTGATGGGATGGGAGATGAAACTGGAAAGGGAATACAATGAGAACGGACAAATAGAATATCTCGCTTTTGAGTCCGGAGCGTTGCAGTTTACCCACCATTCCGGCGAATGATTCCTTTTGTAACTTTTCCGCCATCCGGTACGTCGTATGACTGAACCGGCGGTTTCCGGCAACAAGCAAACACATTACAAAAACAACAAGTCATGAAAAAATTAATGGTCATATGTTTGTCGTTCTTTCTGATATTCCCTGTTTCTTTGAAGGCACAGGAAGAAAAAGTGGAGAAGAAAACAGAAGAGACAAAAAAAGCCTCCACCGAGGTAAAAGTTGGCGCCCATGGAGCGGTGGAAATAGTGGAAGAAGGGGATACCGTAAAAATCAAAATAGGAAACAAAGGCTTACAGGTGGTTGAGAGTGAGGAAGGCACCAAAGTTGACATTCTGCAGGACGAAGAAGAGGTAACTGAAGAAAAACCTCTGATCAGAAAACGAAGAAGAAAGTTCAATGCACACTGGAAGGGCTTTTCTCTGGGCATGAACAATTATGTAAATGCCGAAGGCCAGCTTGGGCCCCTGCCCGATGATGATTTTATGGATCTGAATACAGGTAAATCGTGGGGTGTGAGTATTCAGTTTGCCCAGCTCGATGTAGGGCTTATCGGGAATTCCCTGGGTCTGGTTACGGGCGTGGGAATTGATTTCAATGATTATCGTTTTGACGGGAACAACAATATCCAGAAAACGGATAATGTGATTGTGGAAAAAGATTATTCTCCTCTGACCCTTGACAAAACGAAACTTACTACCACCTATTTTTCCATTCCCCTGCTGCTTGAGTTGCAGATTCCGGCAGGAAGCAAAAGGATTCACGCAGCAGGCGGGGTTATCGGGAGTGTTAAAATAGGAAGCCATACCAAGGTGGTGTACCGCGATTCCGGGGCAAAACAGAAGGATAAAATACGTGATGACTTCAATTTGAGTCCGTTACGCTACGGTTTTACCGGCAGGATTGGTTACGGGGACTTTTCAGTTTTTGCCAATTATTTCATGATTCCTTTGTTTGAAAAAAACAAAGGTCCGGAATTATATCCCTTTACCATTGGTATTACCTTTAATTTTTAACTTTTCCCCAACGTGGAGTAAATCGGGAAGGCGGTCTGACAGAGGCCGCCTTCTTTTGCATGTACCCGGATAGCTGTAAATTTTAGTATATTTAGCTGTTAAAAATCAGCCATATGGATATGTCTTTGCTGACCCCAAAAGAAGAGCGCAGGTATAACCGGCATTTTTTATTACCTGAAATAGGAAAGGAGGGCCAGGCACGGCTTAAGAAAACACGGGTACTGATGGTAGGGGCCGGCGGACTGGGTTGTCCGGCTCTGCAGTATCTGGCTGCTGCCGGAGTGGGGACGATTGGAATTGCCGATAATGACCGGGTTAGCGAAGACAATTTACAGCGGCAGGTGCTTTACGGTGAAAAAGATCTGGGCAAGATGAAGGCTATAATTGCCAGGGATCGCTTGCAGCATCATAATCCTATGGTGGAATACAGGGTTCATAATGTGTATCTGGAACCCAGAAATGTGCTCGATCTGTTACGCGATTATGACGTGATGGTGGATGCTACCGATAATTATGCCACACGGTATCTGCTGAATGATGCCTGTATTATTCTTGGTAAACCATGGGTATTCGGGGCTATCTACAAGTATGAGGGGCAGGTTTCCGTATTTAACTACAGAAACGGTCCTTCCCTTCGGTGTATTTTCCCCGACCCTCCTGGTCCGCAGGAAGCTCCTGACCCGTCCCGCCTGGGTATGATGGGTGTTTTACCGGGAATTATCGGAACCATCATGGCAAATGAAGTGATTAAAATGGTCAGTGGAACGGGTTCCTGCCTGAATGGTAAAATGTTGTTAATGAACATTTTAAACTATTCGGTACAAACTCTTTCCATTAATAAAAACGATGAGAATTTTTCACTGGATAAAATGAAAGAAGATTATTCCGGAAAACCACAGAGTGAAAAAGAATCTGACCGGTAACCAATTTTACTGAAATACGTATTATCAATTCAGATAGCAACCAAATAAAAAGAAACCATGAAAAGAGCTGTCAGATATGCGGTATTTCTTGCCATGATGACAGGAATACTGGTTTCCTGTGAAAAAAGCAAGAAGGACGATAATATTGTACCCGAAGATTTCAAGGTGGGTATGTCCGATGCCATCAGCCGGCCCGACCTGGATAAGAAAGACCTGACCCAGGAAGTGGATGGGAATACACTGTATAATTATCTTCGAACCCTGGTGTGGATCGGGGAATTGTCGTCCGATATGGTGAACGAAGCGATTACATCCGTCAGGGAACTGAAAATTGAAGGCCCCATGGAATTTTCATTCACTTCCACGCACGACGGAAGAATCAAGGATGTCAATGTTGTGGCCGGGGCATATTTTGGAAACGACCAGTGGGAATACGGCCTGTATCTTTACGATGAGGACGGAAGCAGGGCTTTGCAGTTGTTCTGGAATACCAATCCCCTCAAAGGGGTGGCCCTGATGATACCGGGCAATTTTAACCGGAACATTCAGGTGCATGCCCGTTCCGTGCTGAAGATTGAATACGGTGAAGAAGGTCTTAATATTGCAGGCCTGGATAAACCAATGGAAAAGTACATGATTGTTTCTGTGGTTAACCTGGATGTAACAGGTACCGATTATGCCAGTAAAATCAAACTGTTTGCCGGCAAAGTGGGGGATGTGGTTTACATACGCGGAAACACCATCCATCCCACAGCCACCCTGATTGATGAAACCCGGACCGGTGGGATTTGCTGGACCTTTGTGGCCAAGAACGATGTGGAAAAAGACATTGCTGTTGCCCGTGTTGCTCTTCCACCGGTGGATCTGGACGATCTCACCAATTTATGGACCGATTATTCCCTGAAAAATGTTCTTACGGCCGAGGTAGAGAAAGTTTACAGTGATCTATCAGCTGAAGAACTTAACCAGGTGGTTACGGCTGTTACAGCCAATGCCGATGATCCGGCCTACTTTTCAGGAACAACCGGTTTTGTCTCATCAGGGACCAGTGTGCCTTCCCAGGAGGGATTTACCAGTGCTTTCATTGATGTCACGGGGCTGGCACCTTTTGTTCCGGCCGGTGTAAATGCGATGGAAATAGACCTGGCTTTCGAGGAGAACAGGTAATCAATATTCTGATCAGGGAAAATCCGGGAACACGTTCCCGGATTTTTTTTAATTTTGAGCATCCGGGAATCAATGATGAAGCATAAAACGGCATACTTGGGGGTGATTTTTTTATTTTGTATCCCGTTCTATTCCATTGCTCAGGCAGATGTGGACAGTTTGGTCCGTATGATGGAAAGATCGAAAGGGGCTGAAAAAATCCGGTTGTTAAATGCTTTGTCCGATGAATACCTCAGAATATCCCCGGGGAAATCCATTGAATTTGCCACGCAGGCATTCCATCTGGCTGAAGAGAATCAGAGAAGAACTGATGAAGCCCTTGCACTCAACAACCTGGGTAAGGCCTATTATTTTACCGGTGATTACCGCAGAGCAGAAAATTGTTACCTGGAAAGCATTGCCATTTATAAGGACCTGAACAACAGACTGGAACTGGCCAAAGTGTACAATAATCTGGGAGTATTGTACCGCAGCCAGGGAAATTATGAAAAGGCCCTGGAATATTATGGTATTTCCCTGGACATTAGAAGGGAACTGGATGATCTTCAGGGGGTAAGCCGTTCTTTGAACAACATTGGAGAGATACATAAATTTCAGGCCAATTATGCCGAGGCGAAAATATATTACGAGCAATCCTACGAACTGAAAAAACAACTCAACGATCGGGCCGGCATGGCCAATACCCTGAATAATCTGGGAGAAATTTTCAATTACTGGGGGGAATATGAAGAAGCCCTGCAGTATTATCAGCAGTCGTATACCCTTTATACTGAATTGGGTGACCGGTCGGGAATGGCCACTTCTATTTTCAATATCGGCGGCATTTATATGGAGCTGACTAGTCATGAACAAGCCCTGGAAAACTTCCGGCAATCACTGGTTCTTTATGAGGGGATGGGGGAAAAGCAGGGAATGGCCTATTGCCTGGATAATATCGGAAGGGTTTTTCTGGTAAGGGAAATGTATGATTCGGCATCCCTGTATTTTTCCCGTTCACTGGATATTGCAGAAGAACTGGGAACAAAGCAGGGGAAAGCCAGTTCACTGAAAAACCTGGGCGATGTGATGCACAAAATGGGTGAGACATCGGGAGCCATAGAGTACTATAAAGAAGCCCTGGAAATTTATGAAGAACTGGGCAGCCAGAAAGGCATTGCGGATCTTTTTATCAGGATGGGAATGAGCTATCTTTCAAGGGGCCAGTACCGGCAGGCCGGGAACTATTTTAATCGGGCTTTAGCCCTGGCTTCGGAACATAACCTGAGGGTAATCCTGCAGGAAGGATATTATGGGCTTTCGGAACTTCACAGAAAACGGGAGAAGTATCAGGATGCGCTGCATTATTATATTCAGGCCACAGAATTACGGGATTCTCTTACCGACGAAGCCGTAAAAAAGAACATCAATGAACTGGAAGCCCGGTATCAGTCGGAAAAGAAAGAAAAGGAACTGGAGTTGAAAAATGCCCAGCTGGCCCGGCAGGAGGTGGAGCTCAGACAAAGGAAACTGATACAGTACGGTTTGATCGGTGGGATTTTTCTGCTGCTGGCTCTGGCATCAGCCATATACGGCAGTTATCGCAATAAGCAACATGCCAACCTGATCCTGAGTGAACAGAAATCACTGATAGAACAAAAAAACCGGGAAATTACCGATAGCATACGTTATGCACAGCATATTCAGAATGCTGTTCTTCCCCATGTGGATTATGCGCAGCAGTACTTCTCCGAAATATTTATCTACTTTAAACCCAAGGATATTGTCAGCGGCGATTTTTACTGGATGGAAAAACAGGACCAGTATACTTACATTGCCGCAGTGGACGCTACCGGTCATGGGGTGCCCGGAGCCTTTATCTCTTTGCTGGGTTTCAATATTCTGAATGATACCCTGAAGGAAAATGAACACCCAACGGCCGCTGATATCCTGGACGGCCTGAATATTGGGTTTTCCGAAAGAATGTCGAAAAGCAATCCGAAAGAATCCATCAAAGACAGCATGGACATTGCCCTGTGCCGGATCAATACGGCCGAAATGAAAATGGATTATGCCGGCGCCTATAACCCCCTATGGCTGATACGTGATAAAGAAATGATTGAGATAAAAGCAGATAAATTCCCCATAGGCCATTATTTAAATCAACCCCGGAAAAAATATACAAACCATGTTATCGACATCCGTTCAGGTGATCTGATCTACCTTTTCTCTGACGGCTATGCCGATCAGTTCGGGGGTCCCGAAGGTAAAAAGTTCCGGTATCGTAAACTGAGGGAACTGTTTCTGGCCAATACCCACCTGACTATGCAGGAACAATCCGTTCTGCTTGACAGAACCATGAACGAGTGGATGGGCGGGGAAGAACAGGTGGATGATATGCTGGTAATCGGTATAAAGATCTGAAATTCATGATGCCCGATACAGCCTTTTTTGTATTTCAATCCCACAGGAATTATTTCATTCATTACTTAAGATAAACTATATGAAACTATTACTGATCAGTAATTCGACCAATGCAGGAGAACCTTACCTCCACCATCCGAAAAATAAAATACGGGAATTTTTGGGCGACAAGCCTGTAAAAGCATTGTTCATTCCCTATGCGGCGGTGACCTTTTCATTTGACGCCTATGAGGAAAAAGTCAGGGAAAGATTCAGAGAAATAGGTCACGATATTGAATCCATCCATCGTTACCGTGATCCTGTGCAGGCAGTTAAATCGGCCGATGCTGTTGTTATCGGAGGAGGCAACACCTGGCAGCTGATTAAAATGATGCAGGAGCAGGGCCTCCTCGATCCCATCCGCAGCAGGATCCTGGAAGGGATTCCTTATATCGGATGGAGTGCCGGTTCCAATGTAGCCTGTCCTACTATTAAAACTACCAACGATATGCCCATTCTTCAGCCGACCAGTTTTCAGGCCATGGATTTGATTCCTTTCCAGATCAATCCCCATTACCTGGACGCCAATCCCGATGGTCATGCCGGAGAAACAAGGGAGGCACGGATCGAGGAATTTATAGAGGTAAATCCCGACATGTATGTGGTGGGCCTCAGGGAAGGGACCATGTTGTGGGTGGAAGATCCGAATCCTCAGCTCATAGGTCCCAGGCCTGCCAGAATATTTAAGAAGGGGATTGCTCCCTGGGAGGTAAAGCCCGGCGAAGATATACGGTTTTTATTTGGCTGATTAACAAGACAAAAGGTCCTGTCATTTGTATCATTTTCCGCCCGGCTCTGATTTCCTTTCACCGAATGCGCATGTACAGGAAATGAATTTGTTGTAATATTGCATGAAATTCATGCAGGTGAAGTTGTTATTAAAAAAATTCAAGAAGTCATTACTGATCTTGCTGGCGGTTATCCTGGTATTTTTTCTTGCCGTCGGTTTGCTGGTAAGCCTGAAACGGGATGCCATCGAATCCTTTCTGGTGGGCGAACTCAATAAACAGCTAACCGGGAAGGTGGAGGTGGGTGAACTGACTTTCTCTGTTTTCAGAAGCTTCCCTCGTGCTTCCCTCATCCTCGACCGGGTAACAGTTTTTTCCGATATAAATGGGATGGAACAGGCGGGTGATACCGTTTTGCAGGCGGGAAAGCTTCAGTTGCAATTTCATCTTATTCAGCTTCTCAGAAAAGAATATGTTCTCCGGCGGCTGGTGGTTGATGATGGAAAACTATGGATACTGACCGATACGGATGGCCAACCGCATTACAGGGTATGGAAAAGCCCTGCCGGAGACAGGAAAGGAGGACTTGACCTGGATTTGCAGGACGTCAGGCTCAGGAACATCGGGGTGGAATATATCCATGAACCTTCGCAGATCAGGGTTGGGGGATATACCCGGAGGACTGTTCTGAAATGGGCATTCAGTGGAAATGATATGACACTGCAGGCTGATGCGGATGTACTGCTGCACATGTTTCAGGTAAAAAAATTCAGCACAGCCAGGGAAATACCTGTACTTGGCAATCTGGAACTGATCAGAAACGACAGCCTGTGGTCCCTTAGAGCCTCTTCGGTCAAGATAAGCGGCCTGGATTTGCAGGTACGGGGAGAGATCCTGACCGGTAAGGCGAAACGAACTGATCTTTCGGTAAAAGGTACGGGATTAAGCATACGATCTCTTTCTGAAATGGTTCCTCCTGCTCTGGCAGAAAGGTGGCAGATCAAAAGAAGCACGGGAGTCGTTGATATTGAAGGTCATTTGAGTCAACGTGCCGGCGGGGAGCCGGTTCCTCATCTGAATCTGGATTTCCGAATCACGGAGGCAGAGCTGGCCATGAAAAACCCTTCCGTTCACGTTACCGGGTTTTCGGGTACGGGAACCCTGCACAACGGAGTCAAAAACAGCCTGGAATCCACCGAACTGGAAATTCAATCGTTTACAGCCGCCGTGGGAACTTCCCGGATCAGCGGCTCTTTCCAGGTCAGGGATTTTATCCGTCCAGTCATTTCCGGACAGGGAACGGTAGACGGGTACGCGGAAGAAATTCTGAAAGTATTTTCTTCTGGGAAAAGACCGGATATTTCAGGCCGGGTGAGGGCGAACCTGGCTTTTCGTTTCCAACCTGAAAATCTGAAAAAAATAACCCGTGAAGATCTGGTGAAATCTGAACTCAGCGGTAATTTAACTCTGACAGATATGCAGTTCCTTCTCGGAAAATCAGGGCACAGAATTAGCCGTTTATCGGGAGACATGATGTTTTCAGGCACAGGGCCGGTATGGTTCGACAATCTTCAGGCGGAATGGAACCACGTACCGCTTGCTCTTGACGGGAAAGCGGAAAATCTTTTGTCATTTATTATGGGTGGCCGGGAGATGTTGCATCTGGAAGGACATGTCACCAGCCCGGAGATCGATCTGAAAGGCTGGCTGAATGTTCCGTCCGCCCGGCGTGAAGACAGAATAAAACGGTTCTGGCCTGATCATGTGACCATGGATCTGGAGTTTACGGCCGGTATATTGCATATAAACCCATTTACAGCTACACAGGTGGAGGGAATGCTGATCTATGAGCCAGGCCTTATGATTATCCCCCGCGTGAGTTTTCTGAGCATGAACGGGAAGCTGAACGGGAGCGGAATGCTGATGCAAAGTGTGGGAGACAGTATACTTTTCAATACACAGGTAGCCGCGGATCATGTCAATATCCATGAACTGTTCGCGTCATTTCGTAATTTCGGGCAGGATTTTATTAGTGCAGAACATTTGAATGGAAATCTGAGTGGCAACGTATCGATGAAAATGATTTTCAGTCCGGAATGGACGATCAACAGGGAAAGTTTGCTGGCAGAAGCTCAAATAACCATTGATAACGGAGAGTTAATCCATTTTGAGCCGATGGAAAAATTATCACGGTTTATTGATCTGAAAGAACTGGAACATGTGCAATTCAGCCGGCTGGAAAACACAATATACATTAGAGAACAGAGGGTTATTATTCCCCACATGGATATCCGTTCCAATGCATTCAATATTTCAGCCATGGGAGAACACGGGCTGGATAAATATTTTCATTACCGCTTAAGAATCCTATTGTCGGAAATACTTGCCCGAAAAGCCCGCCGGCCGGAAAAACAGGAAACAGAGTTCGGCTGGGTGGAGGAAGACGGATTGAATCGAACCAGCCTGTATCTGCAAATTGAGGGTACTCCTGACGATTACAGGGTTTCCTACGACAGGGAGGCTGTGCGGGATGTGATCAGGCAAAGCATACGGGAACAGGGCAGGGAAGTGCGGGAAATCCTGCGGGATGAATTCGGTTGGTTCAGGGATGATACGTTGACCCCGGGGGATACCGTCAGCAAAACATTCCGTATCCGGTGGGAGGAAGAAACCGGAGGTGAAACAGAAGCAGGGGCGGATTCCCTGAAGGGAACGGGAGCCTCTTCAAAACCTGCTTTCCGTGTGATCTGGGAGGAAGAGGAAGATACCCTGGACACGAAAAGAAAAACCAATGAACCCCATTCATGGTAAATATTTACCATAAAAAGACACGTTGGAAACTCTTTCTTCTCCTGGGAGCGGTTGTTATCGGCCTGTCATCCCTGTTTTATACACAGAAGCTGGTGGAGGAATTGTCGGCTGAGGAAAGGAAAAAGGTGGAACTCTGGGCTGAGGCTACCCGGAAGCTGATCGAAATGGATGTGGATGATACAGAGTTCGATCTGCTGCTCAGGGTGATAGAAACCAACAATACCGTGCCCCTGATCCTGACTAACGAAGCGGGAGACACCCTGTCTACCAGGAATCTTGACCCGAAACGGCTGAAAAACCGCGCCTATCTTGACCGGCAGCTCCGTATCATGAGAGAAACCCATGATCCCATTGTCATTAAACTGGACGAGAACGAAAACCTCTACCTTCATTACAAAGATTCCATATTGCTGACGAAATTGTTTTATTTTCCCTATATCCAACTGGGCGTGATCATCCTGTTTATTCTGGTTTCCTATTTTGCTTTCAGTGCTTCAAGGAAAGCGGAACAGAACCAGGTTTGGGTGGGATTATCGAGGGAAACGGCCCATCAGCTGGGAACCCCTATCTCCTCCCTGATGGCCTGGCTGGAGCTGATCAAAATGAACCGGAGCAACGAGGATACCCTGAAAGAACTGGAAAAAGATGTTAAACGGCTGGAAAAAATTGCCGACAGGTTTTCAAAAATCGGTTCCAGACCCGTTCTTACCCCCGTACCGATCCATCAGGCGGTTCAGCAATCTGTGGCTTATATCCGTACCCGTTCGTCGGCTCAGGTTAACATCAGCACGGAAAACCGGCTTTCAGGGACCTGTCTCGTAGACCTCAATACGGAACTTTTTGAATGGGTTATTGAAAATTTGTGTAAAAACGCCATCGATGCGTTGGGAGGCAGTGGCCTCATCCGGATTGTTTTGTCTGACAATCCGGGCAAAGTGTTTGTCGATATCCGGGATGAGGGGAAGGGAATTCCAAAAAAATTGCATAAAACGGTTTTTAAACCGGGATATACCTCTAAACCGAGAGGATGGGGTCTGGGGCTTTCCCTGGCCAGGAGAATTGTGGAAAATTATCACAGTGGAAAAATTTTCGTGCTTCAGTCGGAACCAGGGAAAGGGACCACTTTCCGTATTGTCCTGAACAAAGAGAAAAACAGATGAGGGAATCGACGCGCACCATGAACAGAAAGGATTTTGAACTGCTTGCCCCGGCCGGTTCGCACGAATCGCTGAGAGCCGCCATACAGGCAGGGGCAGATGCCGTATATTTTGGCGTGGAAAAGCTGAATATGCGGGCCAGGTCGTCTCAGCAATTCCGGTTGGATGAAATACCTGCCGTTGTTGGTTTGTGCCATGAACATGGGGTGCGGGCGTATCTTACGTTGAATGTGATTGTGTATGATCATGAGCTTGATAAAGTGTGCCGGATCATCGACAGGGCGGGGGATGCCGGTATCGATGCCATCATTGCTACCGATATGGCCGTGATAGACTATGCCCGCTCGGCAGGCCTGGAAGTTCACTTATCCACGCAGGTCAACATCAGCAATATCGAAGCGGTCAGGTTTTTTTCGCGTCTGGCTGATGTGATGGTTCTGGCCCGTGAACTGAGTCTGGAACAGGTTAAGAATCTGCACCGGCTGATGGAAGAACAAAATATCCGGGGCCCTTCCGGGAAACCGGTCAGGCTGGAAATATTTGTTCACGGGGCTTTGTGTATGGCCGTTTCAGGGAAATGTTATCTCAGCCTGCATGAGATGAATTCATCAGCCAACCGGGGAGAGTGCCTTCAAACATGCCGGAAACCCTATACTGTGATCAACAGGGAGACAGGTTATGAACTGGATGTTGATCATGAATACATTTTGTCACCCAAAGACCTGATGACCATACATTTTCTGGACAGGATTCTGGATGCAGGGGTTCGCGTGCTGAAAATCGAGGGACGGGCCCGGGGCCCTGAATATGTTAAAATCGTAACGGCCTGCTATGATGAAGCCCTGGATGCTTATTGCCGGGGAGATTACTCGGAAAACAACATACGGCTCTGGAAAGAACGCCTGGCCATGGTATTTAACCGGGGGTTCTGGGATGGGTATTACCTGGGACAGAAGTTAGGGGAATGGTCGGGGCGTTACGGTTCCCGGGCTACCATGCGGAAGATCCGGGTGGGGAAAGTTGGCAATTATTATACGAAACTGCAGGTGGTGGAGGTCAGACTGGAAAGCGGTATTCTGAGGAATAACGAAAAGGTTCTTTTTATCGGGCCAACAACGGGTGTGGTCGAAACCACCGTGGAAGGGCTACGTGTGGATGATATGCCGGTGGAGGAAGCTTCGAAGGGAATGATCTGTACTTTCCGGGTAGATGAACCCCTGCGCCGTTCCGACCAGGTATACCGGTGGGTGGAAGCACGATTTGCCATGCAGCAGTGACAGAGAAAACGGAAGGTCATTAGATTTCCGCACGGTGGATGAATTCCAGGTATTTTTCTCTCAGTTGAATGGCTCGTTCTGGCGACTGATCCCGGGCCCAGATACGGATAAGCTCAACCGGGCATTCGTACCTGTACATCATGCCCAGTGCCGCATCAAAATTGTTGTTATCCACATTGTTCTTTACGTCGCGGGTGATGGCCTCAAATGATTTCCAGCGGAGAAGGACAGGAATTTCGAGGTAGAATTGTTCCGCTTCCTGGAGATCCCTGAAAATGCCGGGTGTTGTTTCTTCAACCAGAAAAAAACGGTGAACTTTAATTCTGGCTGAACCTTCCAGCCTTTTGAATTTTCTGAAACGGATCCCTGCATCTTTGTATAGGTTCTGCAATTCGGTGACCATTTCAAAGCTTTCCAGGAATTTGATGCGGATGGCATGGTAACGTTTGTTCCTTATTTCAATTTCAGCCGGAGTGCCGCTGAAACGATAGGGAAAGCTTTTATGTATCTCCCTGGATAATCTGGCAATTTCTTCAAAATCATATCCGTTTTTTACCATCAGGTAGATATTTCTTGGCTTGAGTGAGGTGGGAACATGTTTCCCGTGGTAGCCGGGGAAAGGCTCCAGGCTTTCCATTACCAGCGTGTTTTCCATTACATAATACTGCACCGGAGATAGGTCCTCGACCTTGAGAATATAACCGATGCTTTCTATCCGGGAGGCAGGGCTTTTCATCACCGAGTTCTGTTTCGTAATGAAAAATTACAAAAAAAAAGGGGAAATGTCAATCTTTCGGTTTCTCACACAGGCAGATGCAGTTTCTCTTCCTGTTCAAGCAGATCGATGATATGAAGGGCGGTTTTCCGGGGATCAGCATTGTCGGAATGTACGGTAAACAGGGTTTTCGGATCGCGTCTGCTCAGGCCGTACCGGTAAGCCTTATCGTAATATTGCAGGGCAATATCAGCTACCGTATGGAAATCGTTTTGCTCAAGGGCTTTCATAGCCTGTTGCCATCGTTCACCCCCCAGTTTTTTACGTATTCGGGTCAGGCTGTCTTTTAAAAGTACCGGATTGAATCCGGCATATTCCTCTACCAGATGTTCTATTCTGACAGAACGAGGAACATCCAGCACAATAACCGGGGCTTTTTTCATCTGAAGGAACCATTCATCGGGAATCTGCACCGAGCCGATGGATTTGCTTTCGTCTTCCACCATTATCACACGGGCAGGATTTAATATTCTGAATATCTGAAACAGATTATTTTCGAACTGCTCGGTGGCAGGTTGCGCAGGTTGACCCAGGGCTCCGAATGCAGATCCCCTGTGGCAAGCCAGACCCTCCAGGTCAATGACCTGGATACCTTTTTTTTCGAGTTCATTCAACACCCTGGTTTTTCCAGAACCGGTCATTCCACCGATAACAACCAGGGGAACGGGTGTTTGCAAAGATGATTTAAGGTAACGGCGATACGACCGGTAACCGCCTTCCAGTGTTGCCACCGGTATTCCTGCCGTACGGAACAGCCAGGCCATTGAAGCGCTACGCATGCCTCCTCTCCAGCAATACATCAGTAATCCCCGGCTACCTGCCACTTCCCAGGCTTTCTTTACATATTCGGCCAAATGGGGCCCGGCAATTTCGAAACCCTTCATCAGGGCGGCTTTTCTTGAGTCCTGTTTGTAGGCGGTACCCACCAGGGCCCGTTCTTCATCACTAAAAAGGGGAATATTATATGCTCCAGGGAAATGTCCGCGGGCAAATTCTGATGGTGAGCGTACATCGACAACCGGCAGATGTTCTGATAATGCAAGAAAATCGTGGATGTTCAGGATCGGTTTCATCGGTTCCACTCCTCGAAAAGATGCCCTGTGCTGATGCGGCCAAACAAAAGCCTTCTGTCAGTCTTTCGATTCTTCGGTAAAATAACGAATCAGTACCCTTTTAATTTCATCTACCTTGATGGGTTTTGCAATGAAATCATTCATGCTGGTGTGATTCGATTTCACCCTGCTTTCCTGATTGGTATCCGCGGTAACAGCAATAATAGGCATCTCCTTTCCCTGTTTTCTCAATTCATCGGCAGCTTCAAAACCATCCATTTCGGGCATCATCACATCCATGAAGATAATGTCATAGGATCTGGCGGCCGTTTTTTCAATCACCTCCTTGCCGTCAGCAGCCATATCGATTTCATAGCCCAGGTTCTTGAAAATGGCCTGGGCTACTTTCTGGTTAATGAAATTGTCGTCGGCCACCAGAATGGATATGTCCTTTTTAATTTTCATAAGGGGCGGAGTTTCTCCCTCTTCAGGTTCAATGTTGGGGAAGTTATCCTGAATGATGTCGAATAATTCGGATGATTCAAAAGGTTCAATGATATAATAATCCACACCAAGTCTTCGGGCCCTGATCCGATTGTTCCGTTCGTCATGTGAACTGATCAGTATGATTAAAAATTCATTGGTTAATTCTTCTTCCTTAAACCGTTTCAGAACCTGGAAACCGTCAAAGGTCCGGGTATGTTTAATAATAATGGCCTTGTATTTTTCAAGTTTCTGAACCGCATTGTTCTTGATCAGATCAATGGTGTTATCCTGGTAAAAATTCAGATAGATCGAAACCCCGAAATTGTGCAGGGTTTTCAAAAGATAATCGTCATTCGTGTTTTTCTCCAGAATAATCAGGGTCTTGATCTGGTGATATTTTTTAACATTTTTATATTCGATGTTCTTTTTCAGTTTTTCATTGGAAAATACCGTTACGGTAAAGACGAATCTTGTGCCGGGAAGGTTGGAAAGGTTTGATTGCGAAGCGGGACTTTCCACACGTATCTGACCGTTCATCATTTCCACCAGCTGTTTGGAGATGGTGGTTCCCAGCCCCATACCTCCGTATTTTCTGGAGGCCGAATTGTCGCCCTGCCTGAACGATCCGAATACCTCTTCCAGTTTTTCCTGAGGGATTCCGATCCCTGTGTCTTCCACAACGAAGCGCAAAATAATGACCCCGTCCCTGTCCTCTGTTTTTGTGATATTTACCTGAATGGATCCCGAAGGAGTAAATTTGACGGCATTGTCGAGCAGGTTTGACAACACCTGTCGTATTCTGAAAGGATCGCCTATCAGCTCATCGGGAACTGCGGGATCAATATCGATTTTCAGATCGATGTTCTTTTCTTCGGCTTCGTGATGAAAGAGTTGGTATACAATATCCATTTCTTTTCTCAGGAAGAAGGGGATTTCTTCCAGCATCATTTTGCCGGCTTCAATTTTTGAGAAATCGAGAATGTCGGCAATGACCGACAAAAGCAATTCGGCCGATTTCTTGATTGAACGTACTGTTTCAGCCTGTTCTCCGGATAATTTGTTCCGTTCCAGGGCTTCGGTCATTCCCATGATGCCATGCAGGGGAGTGCGTATTTCGTGGCTCATCTTGGCCAGAAAATCTGATTTGGCCTGGTTGGCCGCCGCTTCCTGTTTTCTGGCCCGCTCAATGGGGGTAATATCCATCAGGGCTTCCAGGAATATATCTTCTCCATTCAGGTGCAGGGGAATCTCTTTCCGGTAAAGCACTATTTCTTCCTCGTCCTTTTTGTAATGCAGTACGTGTTCCTGATTGAAGGGAGAGTAATCATCTTTTTCATGATTTTCCTCAGAAGCCAGGAGTATGTCGGGGTAAATTGCCCCGGTCATCTGTTCCGGGGTGGTTTTGAAAAGATGGCTTGCTGTTCTGTTTATGTTTCTGACCCGTTTATCGGGTCCCAGGATCAAAATTCCGATGGGAAGCGATTCCACCATATTCTTAAGCGCATATTCCGATTCCCTGAGTTTCTTTTCTTCTCTGCTTTTCTGCTTGATTACGGAAAGAAAGATGAAAATGATCAGACCCACCAGGAACAAGGTAATTCCGGCAATCAACAGAGCGTTCAGCACGATGGCCTCTTTGATATAATCGGTCTGGAGGGAGAATACCACACCGTATTCCTGTTTCATGATGCGCGTGGGGAGATACACCGAAATCACTTCATCCTGAAAGGCTTTTCCCCGGAATTCTCCAATTACTTCGTGCTGCAGGTCACCCATAAAACCATCGGAAAGGTCGCCGGTAATTTTATATAATTCCGGAACCACGAAGGTTTCGTCGGTGAGATTGTTCAGAATAATATTCCCTTCACTGTCAATCAGCCATTGCCACTGTATATCCTCCACATGGTATTTGCTGAATATATCATAGATGAACATTTCTATGTTCAGGGTAACTTCAATGTTTCCCACAACCTGGTTATCTTTTATGATGGGCAGGTAATAGAGAAAAAAACTTTTTTCGGGAACGATTTCGTCCCGGTTTCGTAGTTCTTTCTGGGTGTTGGTGGTGAAAAAATCAATTTTCAGTTCGCGCTGGGAATTGGGTGCAAAGGGTCGCCCGGTGGGGGATACCCCGGTCTCCACATCTTTGTACAGGCTGGCAACGTTCCGCCGGTTGTCGTAAACAAGAATGTTATTAACCAGCGTTGAGTAGTTGGCATACAAAAGCTCCAATTTCTGAATACCCGATTCACGAATGGCAGGATCAGAAAAAAAACGGGAGAAATCCTCTGAAAATAATACATAATTCAGTTCATTTTCAAAATCATCTGCCCGTTTTTCAATTTCATAGCTGCATATCTGTGTCTGATTAATCAGGAAATTCTTCTGAAAATCAATTTGTTGCCGGTATATATCAAAGTAATAGTAGAGATTTACCACCAGAATGGTGATAATTACCAGGGAAATGGATATGTATATTTTGCGCATACCAGCCTGTGGTATTGAGAATGAGCGGTATTAATTATCTTATCTAAAAATATGGATTATATAACAATGTTAAAAGTTTTGAAAATAAATATTATGAATGCATAAAATTATTCTTACATTTTTACAAACATTAAATATAACATTCATGGTGATACAATCTTCTAAGAAGCAGGAAAAATCTTTCATTCAGGACCTGTACTTTTCCCCTTCGTTTTCTTCCATCATGTTGATATACGATACGTACCGGGAATAGGCTATTTTGCTTTTTGTTACCGCTTCCTTTACAGCACAGCCCGGTTCATCCATGTGCAGGCAGTTGTGATACCGGCACCTGTCGGAAAAGCGGAAAATCTCCCTGAAAAAATGAAAAATTTCTTCCTTGTCCATATCTACCATGCCAAACCCTTTAATGCCTGGCGTATCGATAACATAACCTCCGTTTTTCATGGCAAACATTTCAGGGAATGTGGTGGTGTGTTTTCCACTCTGGTGGTAATTTGAAATTTCCCCGGTCTTCAGTTTCAAATCGGGGTCAATGATGTTCAGAAGAGTGGATTTTCCCACCCCCGAATGACCGGCAATCAGTGTAAACCGGTTTTGCAGTAATTCTTCAAGCTCATCCAGGCCTTCTTTCCGGGGAGCACTCGAGGTAAAGCAGTGGTAATCCAGTGAGCGGTAGAGAGAAAGCCAGTTTTCCAGCTCTTTCTTCTCATCCTTTTTGTACAGATCGGTCTTGTTGAAAATCAAATGGACCGGAATTCTGTAGGCTTCGGCAGATGCCAGGAAACGGTCGACGAATACGGTGGTGGTTACCGGCTGCTTCAGGGTAATGATCAGGATTGCCTGGTCAATGTTGGCAGCCAGAATCTGAGCCTTGTGCGACAGGTTGGGTGATTTTCTGATGATGTAATTTTTTCTCTCATAAATGCGGGTGATCAGTCCGGATGGTTCATTTTCAACGGGAACCACCTCCACATGGTCTCCCACCGCCACAGGATTGGTAATCTCCATACCCGAGGTGCGAAATTTCCCCCTGATCCTGCAGGGAATAATCCGGTCATCTTCCAGTTTCACCCGGTACCAGCTGCCGGTCGATTTAATAACCAGGCCTTTCATGCCATTACTTTTCTGCAAAATTACGACATATTCCCAATTAATTCGCGAACCGGCCGATGACGGATCGGGTGAAATCACTATCTTCCGCACAAAATGTTTTCAAATCATGGATATGGAGATATATTCCTATAACCTGAACGGGATACGGTCAGCCATAAGGAAGGGTTTTATCGAATGGCTGAGGGAAATGCAGCCCGATATCCTTTGCGTACAGGAACTTAAGGCGACGCCCGACCAGATAGATACGAAGCCAATGGAGGAGATGGGGTATCATCTGTACTGGCATCCGGCCGAGAAAAAGGGGTACAGCGGAGTGGCCGTTTTTTCAAGAATACCGGCTAGCCGGGTGGTTGCCGGAATGGGAAAACCGGAATTCGACCGGGAAGGAAGAGTGCTCCGGATGGATCTGGATTCGCTCACGCTGGTTTCCGTTTATATCCCTTCGGGAACCACCGGTGATATCCGTCAGCAGATCAAAATGAGATTTCTGGAATCGTTGCTGCATTTTCTGAATGAACTGAAGCAGGAACGTTCCCGGTTGATCGTCTCAGGGGATTTTAATATATGCCATAAACCCATTGATATCAACCATCCGGAGAGACACCTGAAATCATCGGGGTTTTTACCCGAAGAGCGGGAATGGATGGACAGGCTGGTTGAGAGCGGATTTATCGACAGTTTCAGGATGTTTCATGATGAGCCGGAACAATATACCTGGTGGAGTTTCCGGGCCAATTCAAGGGCAAAGAACCTGGGCTGGAGGATAGATTACCATATGATCACCGAACCGCTGCGGGAGGCCGTGAAAGAATCTGCCATTCACCCGGAGGCGGTTCATTCCGATCATTGCCCTGTCAGTATCCGGCTGAAGACGAACTGATGCAGCCAGGGAAATTTTTTTTAAATGGGATACTGATGTGAGGAAAATGATGCAGGATGAAGGTTTGTTCTTGCAGGGTATGTAATCATTTTGTTCCGGATTATGTTGGATGCAGATATATGAAAAAAGTATTTTTCTTAGTTTTACCACTGTATCATTATATTGTTAACTAAACCGGGTTGCAAAGCAGCACATCCACGATGACCAGACGGCAAATCCTGCGGATGGGATCCTTTATCATTTTCCTGACCCTGATGCTGATTATGGCCGGGAAATGTTTTTCCGCCACGCATCCGTTTTACGATGAGGCAATGGTGATAACCGAAGCTGTCACAGGAGAAGAGGGAGGTGCGGTTTCAGAAGGATCATCTGCCGGAGAAAACAGTCACGGGGCTGACATGTCTCCTCTTTTTTTCGTGATTCTGGCCCTGATCATAGGCGCCGCCATTCGCCACCTGTTCAGAAAAAGTCCCCTTCCCTATACGGTTCTGCTTTTGATTGTCGGATTGGGACTTGGGGCGGCAACCCGCCTGGGGTGGTTTTCAGTATGGCACCTGTTAGGAGCTGAGATACAGGTGGGTTTTCTTGGGTCGGCTGTCAGTTGGGCCGGACATATCGATCCGCATCTGATCTTGTATGTTTTTCTTCCCACCCTCATTTTTGAGGCGGCTTTTGCCATGGATGTGCACACTTTCAGGAAATCGTTTCTGAATGCTTCCATACTGGCCATTCCGGGAATCATTTTGGCTATGTTCCTGTCAGGGGCCCTGGTGATGTGGATAAATGCCTCCGGGGCAGGCCTGGCAAACTGGAACTGGGCCATCGCGTTGATGTTCGGGGCGGTGGTCAGTGCCACCGATCCGGTAGCCGTGGTTTCCCTGCTGAAGGAACTGGGGGCGAGCAAAAAGCTGGGAACCCTGATTGAAGGGGAATCGCTGCTCAACGACGGAACGGCTATCGTATTGTTCATGGTATTTTTTACCGGGATCACCGGAACAGCCGAACCTGATTCACCGGTGATTGAATTTTTCCGGGTTGCCCTGGGCGGTATTCTGGTTGGAATGGTGGTGGGGTGGCTGTCGATTGGCTGGGTACGGCGGGTATTCAACGATGCCCTGGTCGAGATCAGTGTGATCATTGCGGCGGCTTACATCACTTTTTACATCTGTGAACATTTCTTTCATGTTTCGGGTGTGCTGGGTCTGGTGGCTTTTGGCCTGGCTATGGCCAGTGTCGGAAGAACACGGATCAGTCCGGAAGTGGAACATTTCCTGCACGAATTCTGGGAACTGGCGGCTTTCATAGCCAATACACTCATTTTTCTTATTGTGGGAGTGGTGATTGCCCAGCAGGTGAAAATTACCTGGGACAATCTTCTCATCCTTGCCCTGATATATGCCGGAATTCATTTGATCCGTTCTTTGATGATCGTGGTTTTTTATCCATTGATGCGACGTATGGGTTACGGCCTTTCCGTTAAGGATGCAACGGTACTGTGGTGGGGTGCCCTGCGCGGGGCTATTGCCCTTTCCCTGGCGCTGATCGTGGCCGCTGAAACCGGAATAGCCCAGGAAATAAGAGATCAGTTTCTGTTTCTGACGGCCGGGATCGTAACCCTTACCCTTCTGATCAATGCCACCACCGTCAAATGGGTGGTGGAAAAACTGGGATTAACCCGGGTTTCACCGGCCATTGCCCTGATGCGGAAAAATGCCAGGCAATACCAGTATCAAAGTGTGGTGAATTACATCGAAAAGATTAAGGAAGATCGGTTTCTCCATAAAGCCAACTGGAAGAAAGTGAGGGATTTCCTTCCCGATAAGGAAACCGGTATATCGGATGAAGAAGCCCGGATAGAAACCATTGCCGAAATGCGGCGGCGGGTACTGGAAAAGGAAAAAAGCAGTTACTGGTATCAGTTCAAAGACGGCCTGCTCGGCCCGACAGCCGTCAGGAGGATTTCCGATACCATTGATGAAATTCTGGATGCGGGCGGGTTGATACCCCTGTCTGCAAGAAAAGACCTGGAAGAATCATGGAAAACTCCCAGATGGCTGGTGAGGTTGCAATCAGTTCCGCTGATCGGTATTCTTTCCAGAAGAAGTTTTTTTGAAAAACTGGCCCTGAGTTATGAAAGTGCCAGGGGGTTTGTCGAGGCACAGGAAGAGGCCCTGAAACTGGTGGAAAGTATGGGAAGGGCCCTGGCGGCTGAAGAACGGCCCAACCGGGAAGAAGAAGTCAATCTGGCCGTTATCGAAGAAGAGATCAATGAAAATAAGATTCATGGGCTGACCTTCCTGAGGAATCTGAGAAAGAATTTCCCGGAAATCTATTCGGCCATTTCTACCCGGCAGGCCATTCGTTCCATGCTGAATTATGAGAGGAGAACGGTGGAAAGACTCCAGAAAAACGGAAGGATTTCTGCCGAAGAAGCCGAAAAAATGATTTCCGGAATTGAAGAACGGATGAAAAAACTGATGTATTCTTCCCCGCTGGTTGAATTACCCGAAGTTCAGGAGCTGTTAAGGGATATGCCCTGGCTGCAGGGACTGGAAACGGAGGTGGTGAACCGCCTTCTGGCTATGTTCCAGACCAGAGTTTACTCGGTTGGAGAAAAAATTATCAGGGAATCCAGCCAGGGTGACGGGTTACTCTTCATTGCCAGGGGAACCGTGAAGGTTACGGTTAAAGGCAGGGTGGTTGATGTTATTGGCTATGGTACGTTTATCGGTGAAATGGCCGGATTGACCGGGTTGCCGCGCACGGCTGAAGTGGTGGCAGAATCTCCGGTAACTGCCCTGTGGATTTCCTCTGCCCATATGAATCAACTCATGAGCCGTTCGGGCAGGCTACAGGACCGTTTGTGGAGAATAGCAGGGGCCAGGCTTGCTGAAAACCTTCTCAGGGAAACGCCTCCCTATAACCAGTGGAAACCATCTAATCTGCGTCATCTGATTGCCAGGGGCAGTGTGGAAATTTTAACCCCCGATGTGCTGAATAATGCCCGTGACAAGATTATTATCCTTCTGCACGGCAGGATAGAATTGAAAGACAGCGGAAAGATCATGGATACTCCTTCCGTGCTGGAATGGACAGATATGGACTGGAGTCAGGGCACAAGGGTGTTCATCTGCTGACCGGGGCTTTTCCATACTATCCTTTTTCCAGTATCTGTTTGCTATGCATCCCGAATAACAGGATATTTTATTTTCAAATATATTTTCTACTTTTGCACGACATAAAATTTTGACCTCCTTTGCATTATTTGAAGCGATATATTATTTCGTTTTCCGGGCTGAAGGAAGGATGGCACGAATTTGAGTTTTGTGCCGGCGACCGGTTTTTCGGAAACTTTGAAGGTACCGAAATTAAACGGGCGCGTCTGAATGTTACCGTGACCCTGAACAGGAAGCCAAATTTCCTGGAACTCTTTTTTCAATTGAAAGGTACAGTACAAATACCGTGCGACCGGTGCCTGGACGATATGGAATGGCCCATGGACCATACCCGTAAGATCATGGTGAAATTTGCCGATCAGGAGGTTGAGGAAGAAGAATCGATCGTTTTTCTGCTCCGCGGGGAAACGGAAATAAATGTGGCACAGTACATTTATGAGTTTGCCCATCTGGCTCTTCCGTTGAAACGCGTTCATCCGAACGACGAAAACGGGGAAAGCTTATGTAATCACGACATGCTTCGTAAACTTGCATCTCTTACTCCTTCTTCGGAGAAACATCCCGCAGCAAATCAGTGGGCCGGGCTGAAGGAGTGGATGAGGAAAAATTATTCATAACCGGAAAATATTCAGTATTATGGCACATCCGAAACGTAAAACTTCAAAACAACGGAAACACAAAAGAAGAACGCACTACAAGGCCAGCGCACCTACCATTACTACCTGCCAGAACTGCGGTGCCAGCGTGCAGTATCATCGTGTGTGTCCGGAATGTGGATTCTATAAAGGGAAACCTGCCATTGAAAAAGAAGTGGCAGTATAGTCGAATTTATTCTCCGGGTCAACCACCCTGCCAATGAGAATTGGAATAGACATTATGGGAGGCGATTATGCTCCCGGAGCCACGCTTTCGGGAACTGTGCTGGCTTTGTCGGAGATGCCCGCGTATATCGATTTTGCATTGATCGGTGATCGCTCCCTCATTGAGGATTATCTGACGGATAACCGGGTTCCCCGCGACAGGTTGCATATCGTACATACCTCTGAAGTGGTAGAAATGGGCGACCATCCGGCAAAGGCATTGAACCAGAAGCCCGATTCGAGTATGGCCGTGGGATTCCGCATGTTGCGGAAGGGCGAAATAGACGGATTTTGCAGTGCCGGCAATACCGGCGCCGTTCTGGTAGGTGCCAGCCTTGCCATCAAATCCATTCCGGGCCTGATCCGGCCGGCTATCGGAACCATACTTCCTTCCCTGGACGGACCGGGGAATATTATTCTTGACATAGGTATCAATCCCGATTGCCGCCCCGATGTATTGTATCAGTACGGAATTATCGGTTCACTGTATGCAAAATATGTGACCGGCATTGAAAACCCCAGAGTTGGGCTTTTGAATATTGGTTCCGAAGAAACCAAAGGAAATCTGGTTTCCCGTTCTGCTTATGAATTGATGAACGGTAGCACGGATTTTCTATTTGTGGGAAACGTGGAAGGAAACGACTTGTTTTCCAACAAAAAAATGGATGTGGTGGTCTGCGAGGGGTTTGTAGGGAACATTGTGCTCAAAGAGGCTGAAACCCTGTATACTATTGTCCGAAAGCGAAACATTCAGGATCCGTTTCTGGAAAAATTCAATTATGAAAATTATGGCGGTACCCCAATCCTGGGGATCAATGCCCCGGTGGTAATCGGTCATGGTATGTCGAATCCTGTTGCCATTAAAAATATGCTGAAACATACCATGGAAGTGGTGGAAGCCGGTTTGTGTGAAAAGATCAAAGAAACGTTTAACAATGGGTAAAATCAAAGCTGCAATCACAGGCGTGCAGGGCTGGGTGCCCGATTACCGCCTGACCAATGATGAACTCAGCCGAATGGTGGATACGTCCGATGAGTGGATCATGCAACGTGTCGGGATCAGCGAAAGAAGGATCCTGAAAGAAAAAGGGAAGGCCACATCGGATATGGCTGCTGCTGCCGTGAAAGGATTGCTGAAAAAAACAGGCACCCCGGCAAATGATATAGACCTACTGATCGTGGCAACCATCAGCCCCGATATGTTTTTCCCCAGCACTTCCAACCTGGTATGCCATAAAGCCGGTTTGAAAAACGCCTGGGGTTACGACCTGGCTGCGGCCTGTTCGGGTTTTTTGTTCGCTCTGGAAACCGGCCGTAATTTTGTGGAAACAGGACGGTATCATAAAGTGATTGTGGTGGGAGCCGATAAAATGTCATCCATCACCGATTATACCGACCGGACCACCTGTCCCCTTTTCGGGGATGCAGCCGCTGCGGTGTTGCTTGAACCTGTCGGCGAAGATGTCGGCATAATGGATTCTATCCTCCACGTCGATGGAAGCGGATACAAATACCTGTATCAGGCTGCCGGTGGTTCCCTGAATCCGGCCACCCATGAAACCGTGGATGCCAAAATGCATTACATTTACCAGGAAGGCCAGCAGGTTTTCAAATTTGCCGTATCGAAAATGGCCGATGTTTCCGTTGAGATGATGAAAAAACACGGGATCCAACCCGATGAACTTGCCTGGCTTGTACCCCATCAGGCCAATATGCGGATCATTGAGGCCACGGCCAGAAGAATGGGGATCCGCCGGGAGCAGGTCATGATCAATATCCAGAAATACGGAAACACCACCGCTGCAACCATACCCCTGTGCCTTTGGGAATGGGAAAATCAGCTGAAAAAGGGAGATAATATCATCCTGGCCGCTTTCGGAGGAGGGTTCACCTGGGGATCGATCTACGTGAAATGGGCTTATGATCCGGAATAGGAGAATGCTACGAACCTTTGCCCCTGAACAGTGATTGATTCGGTCACTATTTGCTGCCTGGACACAATAAAGTGAAGATAATCCGGTTTCAAAAGCATATTGGGAGGTAATCGGGCATTTTCTTATATTTGCTGGCAGATTTTAATGCAAGCTGTTTTATATAACCGGACGAAAACTGAAGGGCTATGGCAAAAAACAACAACGAGGTGGAAACAAAAACCATCAACCTCATCGGAGCAGGGACAGAAATTACCGGCGACATCAACTCGAACGGAGATATTCGGATTGACGGAACCCTGGTTGGAAATCTGACCACCAAAGGGAAAGTGGTGATCGGCGAAACAGGCCGCGTGAAGGGCGAAGTGAACTGTAAAAACTCGGATGTTTCCGGCGAAATCGAAGGGAAAATAGTGGTTTCCGAGCTTCTGAGCCTGAAGATCAGTGCCAGGGTGAACGGCGATATACAGACGAGTAAGCTGGCTATTGAACCGGGATCCAAGTTTACAGGAAATTGTAATATGTTGGATTCCGAATTCACCAAATATGGAACCAAATCAGAGCCGGCCGGAAAATTCGCCGGAAAACCGGCAGAAGCAGAGAAAACCGCTTAACACGTATGCCAGGTATTCTTCCCTGGCTTTTCAGATGATATTTATTATTTTGCTGGGTGTGTTCGGTGGAATGAAACTGGATAAATGGCTGCAGTTTGAATTTCCTGTTTTCACTTTCGTATTAACCATACTGGCCGTAGCATTTTCCATTTATTATGCCATTCGTGATCTGATCAGGTTCAAATAACCGCTATGCCTTTTTCACTGAAATCCTATCTGATGTATTTGCTGGGGATGACCCTTTTTGTGCTGGCTGCAGGTATCCTGATCACAGAAAGGATATTTCCCGCCATATATCTTCCGGAACTGATCCCGATGGTTTTTTTCTTTGCCCTGGCAACTCTTTTGTTTCATCTGTATCTGTTACGGGTCATACGCCAGAACTTACAGAGGTTTACCCTTCGATTCATGGTAGCTACCGGTGTGAAAATGCTGTTTTACATGATCATGGCAGGCCTGTACCTTTTGCTGGAGCCTCATCGGGCCATTCCTTTCCTGCTTGCCTTTTTCCTGCTGTATCTGCTGTACACCGTTTTTGAAATAAGTATCCTGATACGTACGATGCGGCACAATAAAGGGAAATAATTGCTGTTCCCTGTTATAATGCAGGGTTTTTTTTATTTTTGTTCGTTGCAATATCTCCAGGATGATCAAACGCAAGGTGGTTCCGTGGATAGGGTTTTTGACAGTCCTTCTGCTGTGGTCAACGGAAGGATTCGCTATTTCTGAAAACGAAAACCACGAATTGCCTGCCGAAGAGGAATTTCAACCCGGGGAATTTATTATGGAACATATAGGAGATGCCTACGAATGGCATATCCTTACCTATAAAGATTTCCACCTTTCCATTCCACTGCCGGTTATACTTTACAGTAAATACTCGGGCTTTCATGTGTTTATGTCGGCCCGGTTCGGACACGGCCACAACACCTGGAAAGGCTTCCGGATTTCACAGGAAGAACCGCATAGGGGAAAAATTGTGGAAGGGCTCGGCAACGGAACTGTTGTGAAGCCCCTGGACTTGTCCATCACAAAAAATGTGCTGGCGGTTTTTGTCAGTGTGATTGTGTTGCTGTGGCTGTTCATAGCCGTGGCGAAGAAATATGAAAGAACCAGGGGGAAGGCCCCCACGGGCTTTCAGAATATGATTGAAACGGTCATTCTGTTTATTCGCGACGATGTGGCACGCCCCTCCATCGGTGAACGCCATTACGAAAGGTTTATGCCTTATCTTCTGACCCTGTTTTTTTTCATTCTGGCCAATAACCTGATGGGCCTGATCCCAGTATTCCCTTTCGGGGCTAATGTAACCGGTAATATTGCCGTAACAGGAATTCTGGCCTTTTTCACCCTGATGGTTACCACCCTTAGCGGGAACCGGCACTACTGGAAAGATATATTCAATGCTCCCGGCGTACCCTGGTGGCTGAAAGTCCCCATTCCAATGATGCCCGTAATCGAGCTGTTCGGCATGCTCACCAAGCCTCTGGTGTTGATGGTCCGTTTGTTTGCCAACATTACGGCCGGGCACATCATAGCCATGGGATTCTTTTCTCTGATATTCATTTTCGGGAGTATGGATCCGGCCCTGGGTTGGGCTGTTTCGCCGCTTACGGTGGTTTTTACCATATTCATGGGAATACTTGAAATACTGGTGGCCTTTATTCAGGCCTACGTGTTTACCCTGCTGTCTGCCCTTTATTTCGGGATGGCTACGGCAGAGCAACATGGAACATGATTAACTAACCTCTAATACAAAACGTTATGCTGTCATTTATCCTTTTACAAGCTGCCGGAGCTGCCCTGGCAAAAATAGGTGCTGCTTTCGGGGCAGGTATCAGTGTTCTAGGCGCTGGCCTCGGCATTAGTCGTATCGGTGCATCGGCTATGGAAGCCATCGCCCGCCAGCCGGAAGCAGCCGGAGATATTCGTTCCAGTATGATCGTAGTGGCTGCCTTGATTGAAGGGGTTGCCTTTTTTGCCGTGGTTGTATGCCTGCTGATTCTTTTCGTCAAGTAAGCAGGAAAATGCGTGGATTGGCCAAGCCCCGGACCCGCATGGATCCTGGCATGGTGCAATTCTTTCATATAATCAGGTAAACAGAAAAAACATGGAACTGATTAATCCGGGTACCGGACTGGTTTTCTGGATGCTCGTATCCTTCGGCATCCTGCTGTTACTGCTGGGCAAATTTGCCTGGAAGCCCATACTGCGTGCTTTGAAGGAAAGAGAAGATACCATTAATGAAGCCCTGGAAAACGCCGAAAGAACCCGGGAAGAAATGGCGCGTATCCGGGCCGATCAGGATGAGATTATTCGCCATACGAAAGTGGAGAGGGAAACTATTCTGAGGGAAGCCAGGGAAATTAAAACCCAGATCATGATGGAAGCCAGAGAAAAAGCAGGGGAAGAAGCTGAAAAGCTGATGAAAGAAGCCCGGCTTACTATTGAAAATCAAAAAAACCGGGTGCTGCAGGATATTGAGGAACAGATCACACGTCTTTCGGTCGAAATTGCCGAGAAAGTGTTGCGACAAAATCTGGATAACAAAGAAAAACAGAAGGAACTGATCCGTTCACTCATCAAAGATGTGAAGATGAATTAACCAATCTCTGCCAGAAATGAATGAAAGCAAAATATCGGTGAGATATGCCCGGGCATTGTTCCAGCTGTGTGAGGAAAAAGATGCTGTGGAGGAAGTATACCGGGATGTAACGCTGATCGACCGGGTAATGAAAGAGAACCCCGATCTGGGATTGGCGCTGGAAAGCCAGGTAATTCCCCCTTCCAGGAAGGAGAAGATTCTGACGGAGATATTCGGTAACAGAACGAATCAGGCGACCATGCAACTGATGCGCCTGATCATCAAAAACAACCGGGAATCCTATATCCCCATGATTATGAGGCAATTTATGGACCTGGTCAAAAAGAAAAAGGGGATTACCGAGGTGGTGCTCACCACTGCACAGCCTATCTCTGCTGATATGACCGATGAATTGAAACAGCTTGTTGCGGGAAAAATTGCCGGCACCTTCGAAATGAAAACGCTTATTAACCCTGCGATTATCGGTGGTTTTATTCTGCGTGTGGATGATCTTCAACTCGATGCCAGTGTCCGTAAGGAGCTTGACCGGATCAAAAAAACCCTCATCAGGGGATTTGCAAAAATATAGCCTATTGGAAAAACATACCGCAACTGACAATCCATGACTGAAATCAAACCCTCGGAAGTATCCAGAATACTGAAAAAACAACTGGAAGGGGTCAGAACGCAGCTCGAACTGGAGGAAGTGGGAACCGTTCTTCAGGTGGGAGACGGGATAGCCCGAATCTACGGTCTGGCCAATGTACAGGCCAATGAGCTGATTATATTCGAGAACGGAATAAACGGCATTGTTCTGAACCTGGAGGAAGATAATGTAGGAGCCGTTTTACTGGGTCCCTCAGAGGAGATCAGGGAAGGTGATACCGTGAAAAGAACGGGCAGGATCGCATCCATCCGGGTGGGCGAAGGTCTGCTGGGAAGGGTGATCAACACCCTGGGTGAGCCCATCGACGGAAAGGGCCCCGTGAAGGGGGAAACGTATGAAATGCCCATTGAAAGGAAAGCCCCCGGTGTTATTTTCAGGCAACCGGTAAAACAGCCCGTACAGACGGGGATCAAGGCTATTGATGCCATGATCCCGATCGGAAGGGGACAGCGGGAACTGATCATCGGCGACAGGCAAACCGGAAAAACGGCCATTGCCATTGATACCATCATCAATCAGCGCGAACTTTACAGGAAAGGAACCCCCATTTACTGCATCTATGTGGCTATAGGCCAGAAAGGTTCTACCGTGGCCCATATTGCAAAAACCCTGGAGGAACACGGGGCGCTGGAATATACCGTGATAGTATCTTCCACTGCTTCCGATCCGGCTGCCGCCCAGTTCTATGCACCATTTGCCGGTTGTGCCATTGGAGAATTTTTCCGGGATACCGGACGCGACGCCCTGATTATTTATGACGACCTCTCCAAACAGGCGGTAGCCTACCGGGAAGTATCCCTGTTGCTGCGACGCCCTCCCGGAAGGGAAGCTTATCCCGGCGATATTTTTTATTTGCATTCCCGCCTGCTTGAAAGGGCTGCCAAAATCATTGAATCGGACAAGGTTGCCGCCCGGATGAATGATTTGCCTGCTTCCATTCAGAAACTCGTCAGGGGCGGAGGATCACTGACCGCACTTCCCATTATTGAAACACAGGCCGGGGATGTATCGGCATATATTCCCACAAATGTAATCTCCATTACCGACGGACAGATCTTTCTGGAATCGGCGCTGTTTAATGCCGGAGTGAGACCCGCCATCAATGTGGGAATATCGGTTTCACGTGTGGGAGGGAATGCCCAGATTCCATCCATGAAAAAAGTGGCCGGAACCCTGAAAATTGACCAGGCCCAGTACCGTGAACTGGAAGCCTTTGCCAAATTCGGATCCGATCTGGATCCGGCCACCCTGGCCGTTCTTGATAAAGGAGCAAAAAATGTGGAACTGCTGAAACAGCCCCAGTATTCTCCCCTGCCGGTGGAACAGCAAATAGCTGTAATTTTCTGCGGTACCCGCGGACTGTTGAAATCGGTGCCCGTGGAACGTGTGAGAGAGTTTGAAAAAGCCTATCTGGAATTGTTGACCACCCGGCACAAAGAATTGCTGCAACGCCTCCGGAAAGGGGAAATTAACGACGAGATCATGGAAACCCTCGAAAATGTGGCTGAAGGAGTGGCTTTCGGATTGAAGGATTAATGCCTGCTTGAAAAGGGAAATGCTATGCAGACCCTGAAGGAAATACGTACCAGGATCAAATCGGTCTCCTCTACCCGGCAGATTACCGCCGCCATGAAAATGGTGGCTGCAGCAAAACTGAGAAAAGCCCAGGATGCCATTCTGCGGCTACGCCCCTATGCTTCCGCCATGCACCACATTCTGCTGAATGTGACTGTGGGCGCTGAAAAGAATGGGAATAAAATCTTTACGGAAAACAGAGAACCGGAAAATATCCTGATCGTTCTGGTAACTGCAAACCGCGGTTTGTGTGGCGCCTTCAATGCCAATGTTATCAAACATGTCAGAATGCTGACGGAGGAAAAATACACTCAACAGCTTGGGAATAAACAGGTTCATTTTATCTGTATCGGGAAAAAGGGATATGACTTTCTGCGGTTGAGACAATATCCGGTGCTGGCACACGATCAGGAATTGGGCGAAAAACCCCGGTTTGAAGAAGCGGCGAAACTGGCCGACGAACTTAAAACCTGGTTCATAGAAAAAAAATATGACCGGATATATCTGGTATACAACCAGTTCAAAAATGCTGCTGTCCAGATGCCGGTAGCTGAGATGTTCCTTCCGCTCAGGATGGAGAAGAAACCCTCCGGCTGGCAACGTCCGGCAGATTACATAATGGAACCTTCAAGGGATGTCCTGCTGGAAGAGCTGATCCCCCGAAGCCTCCGGATACAGCTTTTCAAAGCGCTCACTGATTCCTATGCCGCAGAACAGGGAGCGCGGATGACTGCCATGCATCAGGCTACGGATAATGCCACGGAATTGCTTAGGGAACTCCAGCTTACCTATAATAAGGCACGTCAGGCTGCCATTACCAAAGAGTTGAGCGAGATTGTCGGAGGAGCCGATGCGCTGTGATAACCTGAAAAACGAAAAGTTCATAAAGTTCCGGAAGGAAACGGATAACACGACTTCGTCAATCTGTCACATGATAACCAGATCAACCCGCTGATGACAAACCATTCGTATGTTCCGTTCAGTTTTGAAGACGCTGCCGGTATGGTGGAGGAAGGCCTGTCCGTCCTGAAGCTACCGGCCGCACCGGCAAAACTGTACGATCCCATTCGATACGTCCTGTCGGGTGGAGGGAAAAGAATACGCCCTTCCCTGGTACTGGCGGCCTGCAGCCTTTTTTCCGACAAACCCCGGCAGGCGATGCCGGCAGCCCTGGCCGTGGAAATATTTCATAATTTTACCCTTGTCCACGATGACATCATGGACCATGCACCGGTGAGAAGGAATAAACCCACCGTTCACAGGAAATGGAACCGGAATATTGCCATTCTTTCAGGTGATGTGATGTCCGTCCTGGCCTATCATTTGCTGTCCGGGGTGCCTTCCCGCCGCCTCACACAGGTATTGCGCATTTTCAACAAAACCGCCATGGAGGTGTGCGAGGGTCAGCAAATGGATATGGATTTTGAGAACGCCCGGGAAGTGTCGGAAGAAGAATATATCCGGATGATCAGTCTGAAAACCGGATCTCTGCTGGCAGCCAGCCTGCAAATGGGGGCTGTTCTCGGCGGAAGTACCGCCTCAGATGCCGATGCCTTGCATGCTTGCGGGCTGAATCTGGGAATATCGTTCCAGTTAAGGGATGACTGGCTGGATGTGTTCGGTGATCCGGAAAAATTCGGAAAGAGAACCGGTGGAGATATCCTTTCCGATAAAAAGACCTTTCTGCTGATCAAAGCTATGGAACTGGCCAGGGGCTCTGTAAGGGAAGAACTTTATTCTTTGATAGGGAATAAACGGGTGCCCGACAAAGAAAAAGTCGGGCGCATGAAGGATATTTACCTGCAGTTGAACATTGGGCAAATAACACGTGATAAAATGGCAGTATATTACAGAAAAGCTTCCGCCTCACTGGAACAGGTGAACGTAACAGAACAGAGGAAACGGATCCTGAAAAAATTTGCCGGTGAACTCATGGAAAGAGATCAATAAGTACCGCAGTGATTTGATATGGCTATCGGAGATCCTTTCGAAAGAATGAAACCGGTGGGGTTCGCGAAAAAATGATAAATTTGTGTGTTTTACGTTCCATAATAGAGTCTCATGCAACAGCGTACAGGTGAAATTATCCAAGTAATTGGTCCGGTGGTGGACATCAGTTTTGAAAAGAAACCCGGTGATCTTCCGAATATCTATGATGCACTGGAAATCAAGAGAAAAGATGGGAAAATACTGGTGGTGGAATGCCAGCAGCACATCGGGGAGCATACGGTGCGAACCATTGCCATGGATTCCACCGACGGTTTGCACCGGGGCATGGAAGCCGTGGCCACAGGATCGCCGATTATGATGCCCACAGGAGAACAGATTCGCGGCCGGCTGATGAATGTTACCGGCGAGTCAATCGACGGCATTGGCGAACTCAACAGAGAAGGGGGATACCCTATACACCGGAAGCCTCCCAAATTCGATGAACTGAGTACGGAAAACGAAGTGCTGTATACGGGAATCAAGGTGATCGACCTGATCGAGCCATATTCCAAAGGAGGGAAAATCGGCTTGTTCGGTGGGGCCGGAGTGGGCAAAACGGTGGTGATCCTTGAGCTGATCAACAATATTGCCAAAGCGTATTCCGGACTGTCGGTATTTGCCGGAGTGGGTGAGCGGACACGGGAAGGAAATGACCTTCTGAGGGAAATGCTGGAAGCGGGAGTGATCAATTATGGAGACGCCTTTCTCAAAGACATGCAGAACGGAGGCTGGGATGTGAGCCTGGTAGATATGAAAAAGCTGAAAGAATCAAAACTGGCACTGGTTTTCGGGCAGATGAACGAACCCCCCGGGGCCCGGGCGCGGGTTGCGCTGTCAGGATTGTCGGTAGCCGAATATTTCCGCGATGGCGATCTGACAGGCAAGGGAAAAGATATCCTTTTCTTTATGGATAACATTTTCCGTTTTACTCAGGCAGGATCGGAAGTTTCAGCCCTGCTGGGAAGAATGCCTTCGGCGGTGGGTTACCAGCCCACACTGGCTACCGAAATGGGGGAAATGCAGGAAAGGATCACTTCTACCCGGCACGGATCCATTACTTCGGTACAGGCCGTGTATGTGCCGGCCGACGATCTGACCGATCCGGCACCGGCAACCACTTTCGCACATCTGGACGCCACAACGGTGCTCAGCCGGAAAATATCCGAACTGGGGATCTATCCGGCAGTAGATCCGCTGGATTCCACTTCCCGGATCCTCTCACCTGAAATTGTGGGCACAGAACACTACGAGACAGCCCAAAATGTGAAAGAAATTCTCCAGCGTTACCGGGAACTGCAGGATATCATTGCCATTCTTGGAATGGATGAACTGTCGGAAGAAGACAAACTGGTGGTACACCGGGCCAGAAGAGTGCAGCGTTTTCTTTCCCAGCCTTTTCATGTTGCCCAACAGTTTACCGGAATGGAAGGGAAATGGGTCAACATGGAAGATACCATCAAGGGATTTAATATGATCATCGACGGGAAAGTTGACCAGTATCCCGAAGCGGCCTTCATGATGGTGGGCACCATTGAAGAGGCCATTGAGAAGGGAGAAAAGCTGCTGGCCCAGTCAAAAGAATAAAGATATATCAAGAAAAACCAGCACCCAATGAAGGTGGAAATCATATCGCCGGTTGAAAAAATCTATACCGGAGAAATCAAGCTCCTTCAGGTTCCCGGAAGCCTGGGATCGTTCCAGGTGCTGAAAAATCATGCGCCTATCGTATCTACCCTCCGGGAAGGGGTGATTCGTATTATTGATCAGACCGACCGGGAATCCAGATTCCCGGTAACGGGAGGAGTGATTGAAGTGAAAAAGAACCGCATTGTGGTGCTGGTTGAAACGGTGAAGTCATGAGAGTCCTCTTTCTTGCCGGTTTTTTTTTCTGCTGCGGTATGGGTATCCATTCCCAGCAGCTGGTACACTTTCCGGCTGACGACGGGGTAACGGTATATGCCGACCTGTATACCGTAAACGATTCATTCCCCTTTATTCTGCTGTTTCACCAGGAAAGAGCCAGCCGCGGAGAATATCTGGAAACCGCGCCAAGGCTCAACAAGCTGGGATTCAACTGCCTGGCTGTAGATCTGAGGAACGGCAGGGAAATGAATTATGTCAGGAATGAAACATTCCATCATTTGCCCGATACGCTTCCAACATCGGTAAAAAACCAGCCGGAAAACGATATCCGGGCGGCTATCCAGTACGTTTCAAAGCAGTATACCGGCGATATCATTCTGATGGGTAGCTCCTTGTCGGCTACGCTGGCTGTGAAAGTGGCGGGTGCTGATTCACTGGTGACCGCAGCCATGGCTTTCAGTCCCGGTGAATATTTTTTACCCGCTTATTCCCTTGAGGAAGACCTTGCTTCATTTGAAAAACCTCTTTTCGTGGCAGGCTCCCGGAGAGAGTATGATTACCTGCAGGAAATGGTTTCAAAACTTCCGGTTGAATCATTCGAAGTATTCCGGCCTGAAAACGGGGAAGGGTTACATGGCTCCCGTGCCCTGTGGGGCGCAAATTCCACCCGCGATGAATACTGGCTTGCCCTGTTGCTCTTTCTCAGAAACCTGAGAGAATGACTGCTGACCTGTTTGGATTATGAATAACCCGGGAGGAAACACCGTACGATTTCTTGTCATCAGAATGAGCTCCATCGGGGATATTGTGCTGACCACACCGGTGATAAGGAGCCTGAAGCAACAGGTGGAATATGCACAGGTCCATTTTCTGGTGAAAGAAGCCTTTTACCCCGTTGTGCGGGCCAATCCATACATTGACAGGATACACATTTTCAGGGGCCATCTGGGAGATACCATACGTGAGCTAAGAAAGGAACAGTTTGATTATATCATCGATCTGCATCATAATATCCGGTCCTCCCTCATTAAGACACGCCTCCGCATCATGCATTTTTCCTTCCGGAAACTGAATTTCCGCAAATGGCTTCTGGTCCGTTTCAAAATGAATACCCTGCCCCAAATACACATTGTTGACCGGTATCTGGAAACGGTCCGCCTGTTCGATGTGGAGAACGACGGAAAAGGTTTGGATTATTTCATTCCGCCGGAAGATGAGATCGGCCGTTCGGTTTTTCCTGAACCCTTCCGGATGGGCTATGTGCTGATGGTGACAGGGGCTGCCCATGCTACCAAAACACTGACGGCCGAACAGATGGCAGAGATCATCCGCCGGATGAACCTGCCCGTGGTGCTGGCCGGCGGGCCCGCCGAAAAGGAGGAAGCAAAGCTGATACAAAGCCTTTGCCCCGGGGAAGTCGTCTGGAATACCTGCGGTGAATTCAATATCAACCGCTCAGCTTCCCTGGTCAGGCAATCTTCCGTGGTGATTACTCCCGATACCGGCCTGATGCATGTGGCAGCAGCTTTCCGGAAACCCGTTATTTCGGTATGGGGGAATACCGTACCGGAATTCGGAATGACTCCCTATATGCCCCATCCCGCATCAACCATTTTTGAGGTGAAAGGACTTTCCTGCCGTCCCTGCTCCAAAATCGGGTATGACCGTTGCCCGAAAAAACACTTTCACTGCATACAGAAACAACCGCTGAACGATATGGCCCGCCTGGCCGTCAGACTTTTTCAGAAATATCGTTATCAGCTATGACATTACCGGTTTTGAAACAATATTAAAAAGCCATATCATGATCAGGAATACCGATGAATTTAAAAAGGCCGCCCACCGTTTTGTTGACTGGATGGCGGAATACCTGGAAAATATCGAGGATTATCCCGTAAAATCGCAGGTTTTGCCTGGGGAAATATTCAACAGCCTCCCGGGAATGCCTCCTGAAAAAGGAGAACTGACCGATACCCTGCTGGCCGATTTCGAAAGGTTGATTGTGCCGGGGATCACCCATTGGCAAAGCCCTTCCTTTTTTGCTTATTTTCCGGCTAATTCCAGTTTCCCTTCCGTTCTGGCCGAGATGCTGACAGCTACGCTCGGAGCCCAGTGCATGCTTTGGGAAACATCGCCCGCAGCGGCTGAACTGGAAGAAAAAATGATGAACTGGCTAAGGAATATGCTGGGTTTGCCGGACAACCTTCACGGGGTGATCCAGGACAGCGCCTCTTCATCCACCCTGGCCGCCCTGCTGACGGCCCGGGAAAAATTCAGCGCCGGAAAGATCAATAGGGAAGGTTTCCGCGATTATTCCGGCCTCAGGGTATACGCTTCCACCGAAGCCCATTCATCGGTCGACAAGGCCGTAAAAATAGCAGGAATGGGCCATGAGAATATGGTCAAGATCCCCACCGACCATATTTTCAGAATGGACCCCGGGAAACTTGAGGAGGCAATCGATTACGATCTGAAAAGCGGGAAACTGCCTCTGGCTGTGGTTGCCACTCTGGGAACCACCGGCCCCACTTCCATTGATCCTCTGCCCGATATTGCCGAAATATGTGCCCGGCACAACCTGTGGTTGCATGTGGATGCAGCGATGGCCGGTACGGCCCTGCTTCTGCCAGAATACCGCTGGATGATCGAAGGCATGGAACAGGTTGACAGCTTTGTGTTCAATCCCCACAAATGGATGTTTACCAACTTCGACTGCTCGGCCTATTTTGTGAAAGACCGTGACGCCCTGGTCAAAACCTTCGAAATAACCCCGGAATATCTCAAAACCGATACCCGCGGAAGGGTGAACGATTATCGCGACTGGGGGATCCCGCTGGGGAGAAGATTCCGGGCCCTGAAGCTGTGGTTCGTGATCAGGAGCTACGGAGTGAAAGGCCTGCGGGAAACGGTTGAATCGCATATACAACTGGCCAGGGATATGGAAACACGTATCCTGAAGGACCCCTCTTTCGAATTGCTGGCCCCCGTCACCCTGAACACACTGTGTTTTCGACATGTTCCGGAAGGCGTGTCCGATGAGGAAACCCTGGACCGGCTGAATGAACAGTTGCTGAAGTTGGTTAATGCCACCGGTGAATGCTATATGACCCATACCCGGCTGAACGGGAAATATACCCTCAGGATGGTGATCGGCCAGACCCGCGTGCAGAAGAGGCATGTGATGAAAGCATGGGATCTGATCAGGGAAACAGCCCCGAAACTGACCGGGTGAAGGAATAAACCGTGTCCGGATATACCGCCCCGTAAAACATGAATATCGATACTTCCCGTATTCCTTCCCTTCTGGAAGAAACATTTGACCGTCATGCCGATCCGGAAAAAGCGGTGATGATGAAGAAGTATATGAAGAACAAATTCCCTTTCTTTGGGATCCAGTCTCTCTTACGAAGGGAACTGTTGCGGCCGTTGATCCGGAATATGCAGCCCTGCCGCCGGGAACTGATGGAAGTGGTGGATGAACTATGGTCGCGGGAAAACAGGGAATACCAGTATGCTGCCATGGAACTGGCCGACCGGTTCCGGCAACTTCTCGATGAACGGGATGTGTGTTTTCTGGAACGCCTCATCACCATCAGATCATGGTGGGATACGGTCGATTTTCTTGCCTCCCGCCTGACGGGCAGTTTTCTGCAACGTTTTCCCGACCTGGTCCACGGGGTGAATAAGCAATGGATGGAATCGGGAAACCTCTGGCTGCAGCGTACCTGTCTGCTGTTTCAACTCAGGTATAAAGAAAAAACCGACACAGGCCTGCTGTTTGCCAATATTGCGGCATGTGCCGCCTCCGGTGAATTTTTCCTGCAAAAGGCCATCGGCTGGGCTCTGAGGGAATATTCCAAGACCGACCCCGAAACGGTACGGCACTTTGTGGGCACACACAAACTTTCCCCCCTCAGTGAACGGGAAGCCTTGAAAATCATAAGGAAAACGAACCCATAATATTATGGTTTTCCGGGATAGCGAAATCAGGGGAATATTCGTTTATTTGAAAGGATATGTAACAGAACGGGATGAAAAAGATAGCGATACTTTTCTTCTCCATGAAGACCATGGCCGTACTGGTAGCGGTATTTGCGGTTTCCATTGCTGCCGCCACCTTCATTGAGAACGATTTCGGTACGGAAATAGCCCGTCAGAGGGTATACAATGCCCGCTGGTTCGAATGGCTGCTGATTCTGATAGCCATAAACCTGTTGGGAAATGTGGTGACAAGAAAACTATACCGCCCGGCCAAATGGCCCGTGGGAATATTTCACCTGGCTTTTGTGGTGATCATTGCGGGCGCCGCCCTGACACGCTACCTGGGATACGAGGGTTTGATGCATATCAGGGAAGGCGAAAGCAGCCGGATGCTTCTGGGCGGCGGAAGGGCTTTTCAGGTGTGGGTTGATAACGGCGAAAAGCCCGGCCTCACGGTGGACCTGTCATACCGAAACCTGCAACGTACCGGTTTTACGGAAAGTCTGTGTCTGAACGGAAACGAAATCCGGTTCCGGAAAACAGGATTTATTCCCAGGGCGGTGCAAACCGTTACGGAACAGCCTGATGGTGATACGGTACTGGCCATGGTCCTGCTGTCGGATTACTCCCGCAAAACGGTTTATATTGAAAATCATACGGCTTTTCATGGGGCCGGCGTGTCGTTTTCTTTCAATAAGGAAGACTTTTCTTCCCTGGTGAACATCAGGCAGCGGAACGGAAACCTGTACCTGGTTTCCGATAGTGTGTTGCGTGTCAGGGATATGACTTCTCCGGCCGATTCTCTTCTCAACCCACAGGAATGGCATCCTTTCCGCCAGCGGAAGATATACCGCCTTGGAGAGGAGCGCTTTGTTCTTCAGCAATTGCATCCGTCTGCTGCAGTACAGTGGATTACTGCCCCACATGCCGCTTCAGATGATTCTCCTGCCGATGTATTGCAGGTTGAAATCGTTTATGAGAACGGAGTGAAACGGGCAGAGATGCCCTATGATGCTGAATTTTCCGGCGGGGGCACAGTGGTGAATGCAGGTGAAAACGAACTGATCCTTACTTTTGCTCCTCCCGTTTATCTCCTCCCATTTTCCGTGTATCTGCACGATTTCATTCTCGAAAGGTACCCCGGCTCAGACAGTCCCGCTTCCTATGCCAGCTGGGTTACCCTGACCGATCAGGCACGGGATGTAAAGAAGGATTACCGGATATATATGAACAACATATTGAAATACAGGGGATACCGGTTTTACCAGTCGTCTTATGACCCCGATGAGAAAGGAACAGTGCTTTCTGTGAATCACGACAGGCCGGGGACGGTGGTAACCTATGCCGGGTATTTTCTTCTGGTGGCAGGCATGCTGATTACCCTTGTGCATCCCCGTTCCCGTTTCCGCACCCTTTTACGCAAAATGGGAAATAAAACCGGCATGATCCTGGCCGGCTTCCTGGTCATTTCATCGGCACAGGGTTTTGCCCAGGAGAGAAACGGGTTCCTGCTTCCTGAAAAGGAACAGACAAAATCCTTCGGCCGGGCGCTGGTACAGTCCGGTCAGGGGCGCATCAGGCCCGTGCATTCCCTGGCGGCCGATATGGTGCATAAGGTGACACGTAAAGACCGGTTCAACGGATGGCACCCCATGCAGATCTTTCTTGGCATGCATCTCGATCCCTATGGCTGGCAGTCGGTTAAAATGATCCGCATCCCGGGTACCGAAGTTGCCCGGTTTCTCGGAACAGAAGGAACCTATGCTTCGTTTACCGATTTTTTCGATCTGGGGGAAGATCCTCCCCGGTACCGGCTTACCGGGCCGGTAAACCGGGCCTATGCAAAAAGTCTGGCGGAAAGGACCCGGTTCGACAAAGACATTTTGCAGGTAGATGAAAGAGTAAACGTGGTGTACATGACATTTTCCGGGCAATTCCTGCGAATGTTCCCGCGGGAGAACGATCCGGATCATACCTGGTACGCCCCGCACCAGGCCGGATTGTTTGAGAGCAGGGAGGATTCCGTTTTTGTGGCCAGCCTGGCCGAAACGTATTTCGAAGCCTTCCGGGAGGGAATGCAAACGGGCAATTATTCCGGGGCCGATGAATTGTTGCATTACCTGAGAGTATACCAGCAGGAAAAATCAACCCTGGAAATTCCAGGCCCTTTCAGGGTTCGCCTGGAAATTCTGTATCACGAATGGAACGTGTTCAAAAGGCTGTTTCGGGTTTATGGAATTACCGGCCTGCTGTTTATGCTGCTGCTTCTGGTACAGGTGGTGATCCCCCGTTTACAGGTTAACGGTATCGTCAGGTCGGTGAAGGTTTTCCTGCTGGTGTGTTTTGCTTTCCACACGGTGGGACTTGCCGCCCGGTGGGTAATTGCCGGTCATGCTCCCTGGAGCAACGGATATGAATCGATGATCTATGTTTCCTGGGCTACCATGCTGGCGGGTTTCCTGTTTTCCAGGCGTACGGCAGTAGCTCTGGCGGCTGCTTCTGTGCTGGCCGCCCTCACCCTGTTTGTGGCACATTTGAGCTGGATGAACCCAGAGATCACCCGTCTGGTACCGGTGCTGCAGTCGTACTGGCTCACCCTTCATGTTTCGGTAATTACTGCCAGTTATGGATTTTTCGGGCTCTCGGCCATTCTGGGACTGGTGAATATCCTCCTTTTTTCCCTGAAAAATACCGGGAACCAGGAAAGAATAGATACCCATATTCGCGAACTGACAAGGGTTTCCGAACTGAGCCTTCTGCCCGGCCTGTTCCTGCTTACCACCGGTACCGTGCTGGGAGCTGTGTGGGCCAACGAATCATGGGGGCGTTACTGGGGGTGGGATCCCAAAGAAACCTGGTCGCTGGTAACCATTCTGGTATACACGCTGATTGTGCATATGCGTTTGATCCCTGGCATGATGAATGTGTACCGCTTTAACCTGGCCGCCCTTACCGGATTCAGTTCGGTATTGATGACTTATTTCGGTGTCAATTACTATCTTTCAGGGCTGCATTCCTATGCCGGGGGTGATCCTGTACCGGTCCCGGGGTTTCTTTATTTTGCGGTTGGGGGATTCGTTTTGCTGGCCCTGCTGGCCTGGTGGAAACAGAAACGCTTCCAGGCTGAGTCTACCGGCGATTGATGGAGAACCCGTAAATATCTACGGAGAAAATGGACTCGACCACCTGCTTGTTTAAAAGGGGAAGCCAGGCAAACCGGGCTCCTGCCTGAATGGCCCAGGGAATTCTCAGTACATGGAAATCAAATATCAGTGAACCGCCGAAAGAGTACAGGGGTTCTCTGATCTCTACGTAGGAGGAAATTTCTTCGTCCCATTGCCGGTAACGGTTACGGGCCGCATCGCCGAAAAACCCCCCGCTCAACCGCTTGATATACAACACTCCGGGAATGCTCAGGTCGGGATACCACAGGGGAAAAACATAATCGGAACGAAAACTTTCCAGGGTCTCGCTGGAGGCGGGTTTATACCCTCTGGGGAATTCCTTTTCTGCCGTAAAGGCATACCGGTCCAGGTTCTGTGTTTGATAACTGCCTTCCAGCCGCAGTCCGTGATGACTGAAAAGCCCCGGAAAGAACAGGGCGGTCTTCAGCTTGAAGGATGGATTGAACGATTCTGCTTTTCCGGGTACCGAAAGATGGATAAGATCCAGAATTCCCCCCCATTTCGGATACAGGTCCCTGCGTGAGGTTTTGTGCAGAAAATAATAATACAAACGGGCCCGGGACGACAGGAGGTTCTGTTCGAAAAGGCGGCTGCTCAGGTTGAAATAGATATCGTTGTAGGCTGTCAGTTGAAGCGAGGGGACCAGGGCGCTGTAGAAACGGTCCCGGGTCAGATTCAGGGGAAGGGAGATATTGGCCGTGAATGTGCGGGCCGGAGCCGATATATACTCACTATAATCAACACTTTGCGGCTTCAGAAGGTTGATGTCCCCTCCCTGCCGGTATTCGAGCCGGATAACCGGTAACAGGCCGCGGTAGGTAATTCCGGTGTGGAAGTGGTGGTCCCCGTCACGGTAGGCATATCCCAGGGTGGTGAGTGCTGTGCTGAGCAGGTTCTGCGACAACAGGGTTGCCCCGGGGGCTATATCGGGTTCTTCCAGGGTAAAATTTTCCAGGTCGAAATAAAACGGCATCCAGCTGTGAAAACGGAAAAGGTTCCATCCTTTTCTGTAGGGTCCCGGTTCGTATTTCCCCGAGGGAAGATCCCCGGGCACCGGCTCGGGAACCGCTTCTTCAGCATCGGAAATAAACCCTCTGAAACGGTTTTCCACGCTGTCCAGTTCTTCCCATACGGACGGCTCCAGCGGGATTTTCACAATGCGGTGACCCTGCGAATGGTAATCAGAATAATATAACATTCCGGCCTTCGTATCGACGGCAGGATCGAATGCCCCAAAGCGGGAGGAGGTTACCCGGTAGATTTGCCGGGTAAGGGTATCCAGGGCATATATGTTGTCAATGCCCGAATACGACGAATGGTAGATGATATACTGCCGGTAGGAAGCAGCCAGAAGAATGTCATGGTAAGAAGGCGGGAGTACTTCTGTCCAGCGGCCCGAAGAGGTGCTCACACGCGAGATCCCTTTTCCCCGGTGATCGAGTGTGATGACCAGCATGTGCCGGTCGTTTTCCGTCCATTCGGGAAGCATCAGGAAACGGTTGCCCGGCGAGGGAATGCTGTCAATCCGTTCACCGGTGTGCGCATCCAGAATGACCAGAGCAACCCTGTTCTGCGGACTTACTTCCACCGCGGCTATCCTGCTTGTATCATGCGAAACAGCCGGGGCAAACAGCCGGGTGCGGGAAGTAAGCCGGCTGGTTTTACCGGTCTGCAGGTCGTATGTTTTAATTACCGAATACCTCTGGTTTTCCCAGCGGATATCCGGAATGTACTCTGCCCAGGCAACCAGGTTTTTTTTTGCCGAAAGCCTGACCGATGAGGTATGACCGGGTGTATGGATGATCTGTTCCTTTCCGTCGGTATCCATCAGGACGAACTGGTCTACCTGATCGATTCCTGATTTCTCGGCCAGGATCAGGTTGCCGGATACGGGTTGCGGGAAGCGGTAGCTGGTAAACCATTTTCCAGGGGGCGGTGACACCGTTTCAAAGGATGTATAGGTTTCCTGGCGGTACTGTTCTATCCATCTTTTTTCCAGTTCATTGAATGTGCTGTCAAAAAGTTTTCTTTTCGAGAGCCCCTCCTTACGGAGGGTGAAATGCACCGGATTGAGAAGAAAGGGATATTTTCCCGTATTTTCAACGGCCTTCTGCCACAGGGTGTCTCCGTATTGCCACCGGGCAAAGGCCACCATCTGATATCCGTATTCATAATAATCGGGGACATTTGTTTTGTAGGAACCGAGCAGCACTTCGTCGAACCGGTAAAACTTGTTTTCCTCCAGGGCCCTGGCCCTCAGGGTCATTTCAAAGGACGGAAGCCGTCCTCTGCCGCTGGGCGAAAGCCGGGTTTCTGCATATACGGCGTCCCCTTCCAGAAACCAGTCTCCCAGCATGCTGGTCACCGCCCCGGGTACTTGCTCACCCCCCAGGTAGGACAGCACCCGCGTGAATCCCCGGTTCAGTTTGTCTACCTGCACTACATGGCGGTATTCATGCAGTGCCAGTTGCTGAAGCCACTCGTGCGGATAGATGTTCTGCGGCGGGGTGGTGAACATCTCAATCCGCCGGGGAGCCCAGGCCACAAAACCGTTCGATTCGGCTGTGTGATTGTGCAGTATCACCGGGATTTTGCCCGGATCATGGTCCAGCGGGCGGGATACGTTTTCCCGGTAATATTCCAGAATATCTGCCACCCTGAACGCATTCTTCCTGAATCCGGCCGGATAGATCAGGCGGAAATGGTCTGTGCTGAACTGTTCCCAGCGAAGGGTGGCCGGGTCTTCTCCCGTTGTGAAATACTGGCCAGAAAGGGGGGCAGGAGTTTTTGCTATCAGAACCAGAAACAGCAGAAAATATCCCCGTCCTGTTCCCTGTTTATTCCGGCGGGGTATCAGGCGATGCAGTATGAACGGAAGGAAGCGGTTCATGATGTCCTGTTTGGGCTTTCCGTTACGGGTCCTGAAAAAAGGCTAAAATAGCCAAAAATTGCTGCCGGGATGGATAAAAAGCATTATTTTTGTCAACATATCCGAATGACATGATCATGGAAAAAATGTACAGAAAGGTTAACCTGTTGACTGGGTGGGCCGTTTTCCTCTTAGCGGCGGTGGTATACCTGGTTACTCTTGAACCCACGGTAAGTTTCTGGGACTGCGGAGAATTCATTGCGGCCGGATACAAACTGGAAGTGGGCCATCCCCCCGGAGCGCCGGTTTTTATGCTGCTGGCGCGTTTTTTCTCCCTGTTTGCCGGCGGGGATGTTTCGAAAGTAGCCTGGATGGTCAATGCCATGTCGGGGCTGGCCAGCGCTTTTACCATCCTGTTTCTTTTCTGGACGATCACCCATCTGGGAAGAAAAATGCTGGGCCGTAATGCGGTATTGTCTGCCGGAAATATCATTGCCTTGATGGGAGCTGGAGCTACCGGAGCCCTGGCCTATACTTTTTCAGATACCTTCTGGTTTTCGGCTGTGGAGGGGGAAGTGTATGCCCTTTCTTCCCTGTTTACGGCGGTGGTTTTCTGGGCTATCATGAAGTGGGAGAATGTGGCCGACGAGCCCGGGGCCAACCGCTGGCTGATTTTTATCGCCTTTCTCATGGGTCTCTCCGTCGGGGTGCATTTGCTGAACCTGCTGGCCATTCCTGCCATCGTATTTGTTTATTACTTTAAAAAATACCCGGTTACCCGGAAAGGGATATTTAATGCCGCCATGGTTTCCATTGTTCTGCTGGGGGTGATCCTTTACCTCATCATATCCGGTTTTGTTCAGGTGGCATCCTGGTTCGAACTGTTTTTTGTGAATGTAGTGAGCCTTCCCTATATGTCGGGAATGATCATCTACGTGTTGCTGGTGTTTGCCCTACTGGCTTATCTGCTGTATTACACGGTGAAAAAGAAAATGGTTGTGGTCAATACCGTTGTCCTGGGTTTAACGGTTATTCTCATCGGTTACCTGGGATATGCGGTTATTCCCATCCGGTCGCTGGCCGATCCGCCCATGGATGAGAACAATCCCGACGACCCCTTCTCCCTGAAGTATTATCTGAATCGCGAACAATACGGCGAAAGGCCCCTGGTATACGGACAGTATTACAGTGCGCCGGTGATTGATATCAAAGACAAATCGCCCTGGTATGTCCAGAGGGACGGGAAGTATGTGGTCACGCATTATACTTCGGATTATGTGTTTGACCACAGGTTCGAAACCCTGTTTCCCAGGATGTGGAGCAACCGGTCCGAACACATACGGGCTTACGAGGAATGGGGCCGTGTGAAAGGAAGAAAGATCCGGGTGAATACCCGGGGAGGGGAGGCGGAAACCCGGGTGAAACCCACCTTCGGGGAAAATCTGCGCTTTTTCTTTTCCTACCAGCTGGGCCATATGTATTTCCGCTATTTTATGTGGAATTTCTCCGGAAGGCAAAACGATATTCAGGGACACGGCGATATTCTGAAGGGAAACTGGATCTCCGGCATTTCATTTCTGGATGAAGCCCGGCTGGGGCCCCAAAAAAACCTGCCGGGAAGGTATGATGGCAACGCGGCCAGCAATAAGTACTATATGTTGCCGCTGTTGCTGGGACTGGCGGGCCTGTTCCTTCAGTACAGGTACCGGAGCCATGATTTCTGGGTGGTGATGTTGTTGTTTGTCCTTACCGGGATAGCCATTGTGGTATACCTGAACCAGTATCCCTATCAGCCCCGGGAGCGTGATTATGCTTATGCAGGTTCATTTTATGCTTTCTCTGTATGGATCGGCCTGGGAGTTGCCGGTTTGTTCAGGATCCTGGCAGAGAAGATCCCGCGGGTACCTGCTGCGGTTACCCTGACACTGGTTTCCCTGGCCCTGGTTCCGGGAATCATGGCGGCGGAGAACTGGGACGATCACGACAGGTCGGGAAGATATACAGCCCGGGACGTGGCCTTCAACTACCTGAACACCTGTGAGGAAAAGGCTATTTTATTCACCAACGGCGACAATGACACCTTTCCCCTTTGGTATGCCCAGGAAGTGGAAGGGATACGTACCGACGTGCGGGTGGTGAACATGATGCTGTTCATGACCGACTGGTATGTGGATCAGATGAAACGCAAAGCCTATGATTCCCCCCCTGTGAAATTTACCCTGAAGGAGGAAAAATATCAGGAGGGGACCAATACGCAGATCCTGGTACGTGAACTGTTCAAACGGCCCCTGGAAATGCGGGAGGTGCTCGACTGGATCAACAGCAATGATCCGCGGACCAAGCTTCAGACACAGGACGGTGAAATGATTGATTATATTCCTACCCGTACCGTACGGATTCCGGTAGACAGCGCCCGGGTCGTGGGAAACGGAACCGTTCCTCCCGAACTGGCTTCTCAGATCGAACCTTACCTGGAAATACAACTGAAAGGCAATTACCTGTTAAAAAACCAGCTGATGATGCTCGACCTGCTGTCGTCCAACCAGTGGGAACGTCCCGTGTATTATGTGACGGGAGGACATGAAGATGCTATGGGACTTGAACCGTATTTTCAGCTGGAGGGCTTTGCCTACAGGCTGGTTCCGGTAAAAACCCCGACCGAGGAAAACTCTCCCGATTTTGGCAGGATCCATACGGAAAAATTGTACAAAAACCTGATGGAAGACTTTCAATGGGGCAATATGAACGATCCGGACGTATACCTCGACTATACCAATCTCCATACATTCTCCGTGATCAGGCTACGTAAAAATTTTGTGAGACTGGCCAGTTCCCTTACGGAACAGGGAGATTCCGAAAGGGCGGAAAAAGTGCTTGACCGGGTGATGGAGCTGATGCCCCATGAAAAGGTCCCGTATGATCATTTTGTACTGGATATTATCAGGGCTTACTACAATTGCGGAGCCGATGAAAAGGCGGCGGAATTGCTCGATGAAATGGCCGGATTACAGACAGGCGACCTGGATTATTTCCTGGGGCTGGATACTTCCCTGATGATCCTGATGGATTATGAAATCCGGGTGGCACTGCAATCCCTTCAGGAATGCACCCTTGTTGCCCGGAGCCAGGGCGAGGATGAACGGGCAGAAAGGCTCAACGAACTTCTGAACGGGTACTATACGGCATATGCAGGTAAGACGGGCTTACGGTAATCCGGAATTATCTACGTAGATTGCTACGTAGATAACTACGTCCTCAAATTCGCAAGTCTCAGAAATTTCAATATTTTACCAGGAGAAAATGATAACCTTTTGCTGTTTTTATGAAAAATTATTGATTTCGCACATAAAAAATGATTATTTCATTAGGGTAAAAGACATTTTTCCTGAAATTTTCTTGAAAATTTAGTTACAAAGCACAGGTATCCTATAATGTTGATGTTTTTCAACAAGTGTTAATAGTTGTTTAAGAAGGTGTTATGTAAATCCCAATAGTTTATCGTATGGCCTATCGGTATACAGACAGAGGATGATTTTTCGGCCTTTTTTGACCCATCGGGCTACAACATTGACAAAGGAAAAAATAAAATATTTAATCCGTACCCTGGTTCGAAATTCTTTAAAGTATTTACTTATTTTGCGTAACAACCAATAATACAAAATATTGGCTATAGCTGTCAGAATAAAATATACCGTATTGCAGGCC
>OMKS01000012.1_pt1 | contig 147074 bp, 133 predicted proteins | sample 1674721 | NCBI WGS metagenome assembly OMKS01 (sample SAMN06264996, study PRJEB25208) | sediment metagenome | isolation source: hot spring sediment | place: USA: California | collected 2014-09-02 | reverse complement strand
TTTTTTCCCCTCTCTTTGCTGAAAAAATATTGATGTCATCCTCACCGAAAGTTGCATTTATTGGTTGAATTTAGGAAACCTAAAAGAAGTATTATTCAAAAAAAGTTAGAATGTTGGACATGGTAGTGCCTTCCATCGCTTACGGGCAACCGTTTTAAAGGTTATGGCCAACGATATCTCATGCGACTCGCCAGAACCTATCCCTAGCCTCGATATGGTAAAGTCATAGCTGTAACCTACACTCAGATTATCAAACTTATATCCAACCATAAAGGCCAGGGCATCGATACGTTTATTCACTTTACCCTTGGGCATCCCTCTGCACCTCTGGCACGTGAAAACCGAATCGGAAATGCTATGGGAAAGGGTTATAAACTCCTCAGGTTTGCCTAATAGCATATACCTGCTTAGAATTTCCAACCGCCTAGGCAGTAAAACAACCAAAATAAATATTTCCCACTAAATAAACGCATCAGTACAATCTTCAAATTTTGATAAAAAAATAGCAACCATTAAGTTGCTATTTTTTATTACTGACATTAGTCATTGTTTTACACACGCTTGGAAAATACTTTTACAAAAATTTCCAAAACAATCCAAGTAACAATAAAAGCATTTTGGGTCTTGTATAAAATAGATAAACACCCAATTCTTAAGGTGCCTAAACGCGAAACCGTTACATTCATGTTTAATGGCAATGAGATTAAAGGAGAAAAAGGATTCACCATTGCCGCAGCGCTACATCAAGCCGGGTTTCCGATTCACAGTCATAGTATCAAAAACCGTAAACGAAGCCTCGAATGCGGAATTGGCAAGTGTGGTGCTTGCGAGATGCTTGTTGATGGACAAATTAAGCGTATCTGTATAACACCAGTCGATGGCGTTAAGGAGGTAAGAGAAATCCCACACGAGTACACCCCCGATGTAAAACCAGCCAATAAACAGGAAAGTACCAAGGTTTACAAAACCACCGTCGCAATTATTGGTGCTGGCCCCGCAGGTCTTGCAGCCCGTGAAATTCTTATCGATCATGGTGTTGAAAATATAGTAATTGACAACAACTCAACCATTGGCGGGCAGTTCAACATGCAAACCCATCAGTTCTTTTTCTTTGAGCATGAAAAGAAATTTGGGGGAATGCGTGGTTTTGAAATTGCAAGCACCCTTGCCGGCACAAACCACGAAGGAATTTTTCTGGATAGCACCGTTTGGGATATCTTGGAGAATAAACGCATTGCGGTAAAAAACATTAAAACCGAGGAAATATACTATGTTGAATCCAATTATCTGGTAATTGCAACTGGCGCCGTTCCCTTTATGCCAACCTTTGAAAACGACGACCTACCTGGTGTTTACACTGCTGCGGTAGTGCAAAAGATGATGAACCAGGAGTTCACCCTATTGGGTAAAAACATACTTACTGTAGGAGCTGGCAACATAGGCTACCTAACCAGCTACCAACTTATGCAGGCAGGTGCACGGGTAAAAGCCATTATTGAGGCAATGCCACGCGAGGGCGGATTCCCTGTTCAGGCAAATAGAATTAAGCGACTTGGAATTCCTATTATGTTAGGCAAAATATTAGTAAAGGCGATTCCAAATGAGAACCATACCGGAATTATTGGAGCTGTTATTGCCGATGCCAAGGACTTCAAACCCATTCCGGGTACTGAACAAGTTATTGAGGGTATCGATGCTATAAATATTTGTACCGGTTTAGTCCCGGACGACCAACTGCTAATAAAGGGTAATGAGGTTTTTGGTCGCAATTGCTACGGAGCTGGCGACGCCATTCGCATTGGCGAAGGTACCAGTGCGGTTTTCAGAGGAAAACAGGTTGCCTACGAAATTTTGCAGGATGCAGGCATACGTTGCAGCTACGACACCTACCTCAACATCAGCAAGGAGTACATCGATAGCCAACAGCATCCGGTACGGATAATTGAGGAGCCCTTTCGCCCATCGGAGGAACGACGCAACCGAAAACCCTTTGTTCAGATTGATTGCCTTTACGGCTTTGCCTGCAACCCCTGCACCTTTGCTTGTCCGCATGGAGCAATAACCAAGAACTCAACCAGCTCCGTACCCCACATCGACATTGAAAAATGCGTAGGTTGTATGGACTGTGTTTATCAGTGTCCGGGTTTAGCCATTTTCGGATACAACTATGCCAAGGATTGGCTTTTCCTCCCCATTGAGTATGAAGCCCAGGTGGGCGCTGAGGTTTACCTTGTTGATAATAACGGTAATATCCTTGGCGATGGGGTTATTGAGAAGATACTCCGCAAGCCCAACAAAACCAATGTGGCAAGGGTTAAATCATTGAACCTGCATGGCGATGATATGCTTTCGGCTCGTGGTTTCATCGTAAAATCAAACTACCCTGAGCCAATCCAAATTAAACCCTATGAGTATAAGCCACGAGAAAAGATTTACGTTTGCCACTGCGACGATGTAAGCCTCGATGAAATACTCAAAACTATAGGCAACCGCAAGTTTATTTCGGTCGATGAAATAAAGCACACCACACGACTGGGCATGGGGGCATGCCGCGGTAAACGCTGTATTAAGCGACTGAAAACTACCCTTGCCCCTATGGGCATTCAAATAGTTGGCGATGCCACTCCCCGTGGTCCGCTTAGCAACCAGGTAGCCATGGGCGAACTTTACCCAAAAGATATTCCCGAAACCTACATTACAGGCATCAATGGCAAAAAAGCAAGGGTGGAAAAGGTTTCGGCGCTCATAGCTGGCGGTGGAATAGGCGGTAGCGCACTGTTCCGTTACATGTCCGAAGCCAGGCTACAGCCTGTTATGCTAAATTACGGGCGTGGGGCAAGTTGGCGCAATATTGCCGGTGGTCGCACGGCCTTTTCGCTACTGGAAATTGCCGACATTGCCCGTCAAAACCACAAAATTTTTAAGGAACTCCATAAGGTTTCGGATATCGGCTACCGCCCCATCAACTATGTAACCTTTGCTCACGACGATAACATGCTAAAGGCATTGGAGGCATCAATGGCATGGAGCGATGCATATATGGTTCAACCTTCCGATTTCCGTAAGGAAATATCACCCTTCATGAACGATAAGTTAAGCACCTACAAAGCAGCACTCATAACCCGTGGGTGTTGGCAAGCCACACCGGGTAAGGTTGTCGATCTACTCCGTAAAATAGGCATTGAGCATGGTGGTACAGTTAAGGAAGATACCGAACTGCTTAACGTTCACCGCAACGGAAACGGATTTATCGCCCTAGTGCGGGATCACAATAAAGAGTACATTGAGTATCATGCCGATAGTTTTGTGAATGCCCTTGGCCCCGAGGGTGAAAAATATAGCCGTCAGCTGGGGATACTCACAGGCATTTACCCAGTTAAACATCAGGCTTTCATAACCCGTCGTTTGCCATGGCTGGGTATAAACGGTAATCCGCTTGGAATGCTTATCGACAGGCGGAACTATAAAGGATTTGTGGCCGTTTACGGGCAGCAGCTTGCCGAAACAGGTCAAATCATTGGCTGTGCCTCGCCTGCGGTTGACCCCCGTGAAGCCGATAAAAACCTCAAGATTAACTCGCAGGACTTCCTTGAGATTACCTCAGAGATTTTCTCTAACTGGATACCCCAACTCAACTCCGTTGGTTTCCAGGCTGTTTGGGCAGGTTACTATGTGGAACCCCGAATGTTTATCGACACCAAGCATGGCCTGTTCACCGGCCTACGTGGTCAGGGCTTTATGTTGGGTATGGGGTTAGCCAAAATGTACGTCGATGAGTTAATGGGTCGTCAGGTACCCGAGTACTTCAAACGTCTAAGCCTTGAGGGTGACGGATTACCCGAAAAAGCATTCAAGTAGAAGCCAGTAAAAATTGATATGTTTGGGACTCCCCGCTCGGCTTATGCCAACGGGGATTTTTTTGAGGAGCTGATAGTTGAATTGTTTCAATCAAAACCTCCTGTTACACCCATCGCTTTAGGTTTCAATCCTATATATATTTTTCGCACATGGCATCCTCAATGCTCATCTGCGGATATCGATACGCAATTTTCCAAGCTGGTTCATTATCTGGTTCAAAGTACGCTTCAGTGTAGTACTAGCACAGGCTTGCCCAGCAATTAAAATGTTCATTTACCCTCTCCAGCGATCCATCGGAACGGAAATAAAGAGTGTTAGAAACGTGGGAACTCAGGTTGATGTTTTCAAGTGTAATAACCACCTCACCCTGTAGACTGTAAATCTCAACTAACTGCTTACTATCCACACCCAAGGATATACCTTAACGGAAATGCCTCCACCTGCAAAGCGGTATATCAATGTATCATTTTGAGGCTTTTCCTTTTGCTTAACCTGTAAAGTATCCTTTACGATTCTTGGAGGTTTGTGTTCAACCCTGACAATAGCCCTAGAGGTTGTATCGTTAGGTGGTAAAATCTTCTTTTCCCTTGTCGAATCCCTGTAATTCAAATCAATCCGCAATCTGGCTATTTCGCTCGATAAGCTATCAATTGAGCGGGACAACCTTTCGGTTTCATTCCGCCCTGTACCCCCAACTTATGCTAAAAATGCAAGTGGTATAAACCTCATAACAACCTTTTCTTTCATTTGAACAAACCACGTGCCAAATACCAATTAATTTTGGCAATAACAGCAAAGTGCACATGGTGATAAAATGTTAATAATATGGCAACGCAGGCCTTGCCAATCATTAACATATCTGCCATATATTTGCAGCACCAACCCCCAAACACCAAAAAACATGAAACAAAAATCCAAATCTTAAGGTTTATGACGGCAACCTTTCTGCTAGCCATTCTATTAGGATTTTCAGCATGTAAAAAGGATATTCCCTTTAATCCAAAGGACAAAACATTGAATTTGGAAAGCGGCATGCCACAGAACACCTTTGACATGGCAACAGGATACTTGCTGTAGAACTTTGAAACCGGAACAAAAACAACTTATGCCGAAGCAACAGTAACACTATCGACCGGTAATTGGTATCTGAACAATGCCCTAATAGGCATATCAACCAGCGATAGGAAAAATGGCATCAAATCGGTACGAATTGTCAACACGGATAAGGTTACCATGCAGTTTAACAAAGCAAATAGTGCAGCAACTGTTGAGGTTTACCACGCCAAGTATGGCAGCGATGGGAATAGCACATGGGATTTATGGGTTTCAACCAACAGCGGAAGCACATGGAGCAAAGTGGGTTCAACGGTAACCACCTCATCAACCACCTTAACCAAGGCAACCTTTAAGGTTAACCTTTCAGGTAATGTTCGGTTTGAGATCAGATAGGTTTCCGGAGGCTCGTACCGAATTAATATTGATGACTTCAAGGTTTACGATTACTCAACCTCACCTACCCGCGACGATAACATGGCGTTGGGCAACCCATCGGGGACTGTAGCAAGCACTGCATACCCCAACAACTACCTCATGGTTAAACCACAATATGCTTTATCGCACAATAACAGCAAGCTAACCTGCAACTGGGTATCGTGGTATTTGAGCAGTGCATGGATAGGCTCAGCCCCAAGGCAGGATGATTTCCGTGGCGATAACACACTCCCTTCCAGCTGGGTTTGGGTTGGCGGAACCGACTACAGCGGTTCAGGGTTTGACCGCGGCCACATGTGCCCCAGCGCCGACAGAACAGGTTCAATTACCGATAATTCCGCTACCTTCCTGATGACCAACATGGTTCCTCAAGCCCCTAATAACAACCGGATAACCTGGGCTAACCTCGAAAATTACTGCCGCAAGCTAGTCGATGCCGGTAACGAACTATATATCATTTCAGGCCCATGGGGGCAGGGCGGAACCGGTTCGGCAGGTTATAAAACCACCATATCAACCAAGAACATAACCGTTCCTGCATACGTTTGGAAAATCATCGTTGTATTGCCCGTTGGTTCGAACGATGTTTCGCGTATTACAACATCAACCCGAGTAATTGCGGTATGGATGCCCAATACCCAAACCATAAGCAGCCAACCCTGGGGTTACTACCGAACCACTGTTGACTATATCGAAAGTAAAACTGGTTATGATTTTCTATCGAACGTACCATCTTCAATCCAAAGTGTAATTGAATCGAAGATTGATAACGGCCCAACCAACTAATCTTAAAAAATCGCCATAAAACAAGGGTTGCAATTGCTTGCGGCCCTTTTGTCTTCTATCCTGTAGCTTTCTACTCCGTTCTATCGTTATTCATAAACCCCTGCATCTCCAAAACCCTAAGAAGATTCTTTGAGAATGCCACATTGTCCTTCAGGGTATAGCGATTATCGGTAAAAATCTGGGCCAGAGTTTCCTTTTGGTTCTCCTCCAGCAAGCGCTTGGTTAACTGTAACGACTCCTTATGCTGGTATATCTGGTCGATATCGCCCTCGGAGTAATCCTGATAAACCTCATAATGAACAACTCCTGCAAGCGGCAACCTATCGGTCAAATCGGGGTGCTCGTCGGGATAACCCATTACCACTGTTGTTACAGGCACAACACTCTTTGGTAGTTTCAGCACCTCAATAATCTTATCGGCAGTATAGGTTGTAGTTCCAAGATAACATATTCCCAACCCTTTCTTCTCTGCAGCAATGCATACGTTTTGGGCTGCCAAAAGGGCATCAATTGCAGCGGTAAAGAACGATAAAAAGTTATCGTACCCTGGCTTGGCCTTACGCTGCAGGCACCACTTGTTAAAGCGGTTAAAATCGGCACAAAAGGTGAGCACCACTGGTGCCTGCACTACCATCTGCTGGTTAAAATGCAATGGTAAAAGCTTACGCTTCACCTCTTCATCGCGTGTAACAATAATGCTGTACACCTGCATATTACCAGTGGTAGATGCACGAGTTCCTGCGGTTAGGATTTCCTGAAGTAGCGAATCGTCAATAGGGTCGCTCTTGTACTTTCGAATTGAACGATGCGATAGCAATGCTTTCATCTCATTCTTGATTTATCAACTTACAAATAAAATAAAATAGCACTACGGGAGTGCTATTTTGAAGTATGTTATTGAACAACTTTTTAAAAGTAATGATTACCCTATCTCCTTCTCAATGAGGTAATGGTTTCTACCGGCAGAGCTGCGCGATACCAGCTCACCAATGAAACCTGCCGTAAAGAGTTGGACACCTATTATGGCAACCACAAGAGCTATGTAAAATAGTGGTTGATCGGTAACAGGTCTGTACTTTAAATGATGAAATTGCGCCCAAAGCTTACTACCTACCAACCATACAGCAATAGCACCACCAGTAATAAACATAAGGGTTCCAAGGGTTCCAAAAAAGTGCATGGGTTTTTTACCAAAGCGCGACACAAACATCACCGAAAGGAGGTCAAGAAATCCATTAATAAACCTTGTCAAACCAAATTTTGTTGTGCCGTACTTGCGTTCACGGTGCTGCACAACCTTTTCGCCGATTTGTTTAAATCCGGCTTGGTGGGCAATAACGGGAATATACCTGTGCATTTCGCCGTAAACCTCAATGCTTTTAACCACGTTTTGGCGGTAGGCCTTAAGGCCACAGTTCATATCGTGCAGCTTTATACCGCTTACCATGCGCACGGTGGCATTGTATAGCTTGCTGGGGATTCGTTTGGTAAGCAACGGGTCGAACCGTTTCTTCTTCCAACCCGACACAAGGTCGTAGCCTTGCTCCTTGACCATCCGATAAAGTTCAGGGATTTCGTCGGGGCTGTCTTGCAGGTCGGCGTCCATGGTAAATACCACATCACCCCGAGCGGCCGTAAAGCCAACATGAAGAGCAGCCGATTTACCGTAGTTCCTCAGGAACTTGATTCCCCTCAGGGAAGGGAACTTCAGCCTCAGGCTCTCTATTACCGCCCAGCTGTTATCGCTACTACCATCGTCAATCATGATCACCTCATAGGTAAAGGCATTGCTATCCATGACCCGGGCAATCCATTCCATGAGTTCAGGTAACGACTCTTCCTCGTTGTAAAGAGGAACTACAACAGAAATATCCATATTGATGCTTGGTTACTATTCAATAACTTCGCTGTCACCAGCAAACGGCAATTTTTCTTTCTTCAGAAAGATAGAAGTGATCAGTGAGAATATGAATCCCATCAGAACCATTCCGAGTAACGATGAAATAGTCATAATTAGCGGAGACATAAACTTTTTCTGCATCTCTACGGCCATTTCAATTTGCTCATCGGGCATCCCCCTCTTTACAAGTTCCTCCTCAGCAATGGCTAACATCTTACTTATAAAGTCGGGATCAATAAGGGTAATTTGAATATAAGTAAATACAGCCACAATCACTCCAGCAAAAAGTGTAATCAAAACACCAAAGCCCAAGGCATTACCATAGGTAATTGCACCCTCTAACACCTCATCGCGATACTTTTTAGTACCCCATACAATAATACCAATTATTATCGCATAGTTTATTATGCTTACCCAAAACGGCTGTTTTACAATACCTACCAAGTAAGTAATCAGGCTTAGAATTATGAGTGCAACACCCATTATCAAACCGTAATTCATTGAATGCTTAAGCATAGGATTTCCTTGTTTTTCCATTTTTGTATTAGGTTTAGTTTCATTGCAAATATATGAATTTTGCTAAAAAAAGCTAGTAGGCACTACAGGTATTGTAAATTTAGCTATCTTTGCACCGGGTAAGTCTTATACGACCAGCTCCTGCTGAACCCCCCCAGGACCGGAAGGTAGCAAGGGTAAGCGGTTGTAGCGGTGCGATATAAGTAGCTTACCCACTTTTTTTATACCCTTTTTTAGGTGTAACTTTATAAAAATTTCAAAGAAAAAAACGCAAATGCCTCGATTTAAGTTAACCATAGAGTACGACGGTTCAAGGTACCGCGAGTGGCAATTCCAGCGCGAAGCCGCCACAGTAATGGGCAAGCTAATGAATGCCATCAAGGAGATTTACAAGGTAAGCAACTATGAGCTTTACGGAGCAGATCGTACCGATGCCGGCGTGCACGCGCTGGGGCAGGTTGCCCACCTCGATATCGACTCGGCTATGCCACCATACATTGCCATGGAAAGGCTCAACGAGGTTTTACCTTCATCAATCAATATCCTCGAAATGGTTAAGGTTAGCCCCCGCTTCCACGCACGCTACGATGCCAAGCACCGCAGCTACGTTTACCACATTTCGCGCAGGCGAATAGCCTTTGGCAAGGACTACTGCTGGTGGGTTAAGGAGCCGCTTAACGTTGAGGCTATGGCAGCCGTTACCCATCACTTTACCGGGATGAAGGATTACAAATCGTTTGGCGCCCCTGAAAAAGAAGGGGAGTCGACCCTTGTAAAAATTGATCACCTAAAAATATTTGAAGTTGACCATTCAATCCTCATACATATCGTGGGGTCACACTTCCTTTGGAAGCAGGTACGCCGAATGGTGGGCACACTGGTTCAGGTTGGACTGGGCAAATTATCGGAGGCCGACACTGACTCGTTCTTCAGTGAGTACTCAACCCTTCCGGCAAAATTTACCGCTCCCCCATCGGGGCTATACTTGGAACACGTTTACTATGCTGGTGAGAGCATTAACCAAGAACCAACCTGGTTAATAAACATTAGCAAGCATTAACTCCGAAAATTTACCGTTAACAAATCAAAATAAACCCTTAACCTGTTAGTATTTAGGTTATATTTGCGCGGATTTTTATAAGCAGATGGATTTCAAGTTACTTAAAACCGATTCACAAACCTCGGCACGTGCAGGTATTATAACAACCGATCACGGACAAATTGAAACCCCAATATTCATGCCAGTTGGCACAGTGGGCAGCGTTAAGGGTGTCATGCACAGGGAGTTGGAGAACAACATTAATGCTCAAATCATTCTGGGCAATACATACCATCTTTACCTACGTCCGGGAGTTGATGTGCTTAAGCAAGCCGGAGGATTGCATAAATTCTCGAGTTGGGAGCGGCCAATTCTCACCGATAGCGGTGGTTATCAGGTTTTCTCGCTGGCCGATATGCGAAAGTTAACAGCGCAGGGTGCCTCGTTCCGCTCGCATATCGATGGGTCACCCCACCTGTTCACCCCAGAGAATGTGATGGATATCCAGCGCATTATTGGGGCAGATATTGTAATGGCATTTGACGAATGCCCACCGGGCGATGCCGATTACGAGTATGCCCGCAAATCGCTCGATCTTACCGAAAAATGGCTTGAACGCTGCGTGCAAAGGTTCGATACCACCGAGCCGCTTTACGGCCATAGCCAAACACTATTCCCTATTGTTCAGGGTTGTGTTTACCCCGATCTGCGCAAACGCGCTGCCGAAAATGTACTGAAGTACAACCGCGATGGCTACGCCATTGGCGGGCTATCGGTTGGCGAACCCGCCGAGGTAATGTACCAAATGGTTGAAGTGGTAAATGGCATACTGCCTAAGAGTAAACCCCGCTACCTGATGGGTGTAGGTACACCCAAGAACATCCTGGAATCTATTGCTCTTGGTATTGATATGTTCGATTGCGTAATGCCCACCCGTAACGGCCGTAACGGTATGCTTTTCACCTCGGAGGGTATAATTAACATACGGAACAAGAAATGGCAAGCCGACTTCTCACCTATCGATCCTTTTGGCCCAACTTTTGTTGATAGTAGGTATACAAAGGCTTACCTCCGCCACCTATTCGTTGCTGGCGAAATGTTAGGTCCACAAATTGCCAGCATTCACAACCTGGGGTTTTACTTATGGCTGGTGAGGGAGGCACGAAAACATATTGTTGAGGGCGACTTCCTGCAATGGAAAAACGCGATGGTTAAGAAAGTGTCCAAACGTCTATAAAACACTACTATGAAATTACTGGACTGGTATATAATCCGAAAGTTTATTGGCACCTACTTCTATGCCATTATACTAATAGTTGGCATTGCAGTAATATTTGACCTTGCCGAGAAAATCGACAACTTTCTGGAAAAGGATGCCCCACTGTACGATATCATTTTCAAGTATTACCTCAACTTTATACCCTACTTTGCCAACCTGTTCAGTTCCCTTTTCGTGTTTATTGCCGTAATCTTCTTCACCTCAAAAATGGCCTATAACACCGAGATTATAGCCATACTAAGCAGCGGAGTTAGTTTCAGGCGAATGTTATACCCCTACTTTATCTCTGCAACAATAATTGCCATTTTCTCATTTGTGCTCAATAGTTTTATCATTCCGCCCGCCAATGCTGTAAGGTTAGATTTTGAGAACAAGTACATCAAGCGCCCCCATGTTAATACCGAAAGGAACATACACCGTCAGGTACGTCCAGCCATGTTTGTTTACATGCGCTCTTTCAACACGTACAACAATACTGCCTACAACCTTTCCATCGAAAAATTCGATGGAAACAAGTTGATTTCGAAACTAATAGCCGATAACGCGCAGTGGGATTCCACCAAGGAGAAATGGACTATAAACCGCTACTACATCCGTAATTACACTGACCAGGGCGAGGAGATTATTAAAGGTGATAAAATTGATAGCACGTTATACCTTACCCCATCCGATTTCAACCAAAGGTTGAAGATCATTGAAACCATGAACCTGTTTCAGCTAAACGATTTTATAGAGGAGCAAAAACTCCAGGGCGCCGATACCATTGAGTACTTGCTCATCGAAAAGCATGGTCGATTTGCTTACCCCTTTTCGGTTTTCATTCTTACGTTGATTGGCGTTTCGCTCTCATCGCGCAAGGTGCGTGGTGGCATTGGCTTTCATATTGGTTTGGGGCTTGCACTTAGCTTCTCCTATATTCTGTTCATGCGATTCTCTACCATGTTTGCAGTTGGTGGACACCTGCCAGCGGCCATCTCGGTCTGGGTTCCAAACTTTCTATTTGCCATCATTGCATTTGGACTTTACAGAATGGCCCCCAAGTAGGATTTCAAACAGGCGTTTGTTGACGTATGGTTTTGATATTTAGGTTAATGCACTACAACGGGTCGAAAAAAACGACCCGTTTCTTTTATATTTGCACCCAATTTCGTAACCTTGCACAAAACTTTACCACGATGCATGGTAATGGTGGCAAAAATTACTAACCAACAAAAACAGCTATGCCTTTAAAAAACAAAATCGAAGAGCTTAAAAAGCGCAAAGAAGAGGTTCTGCAAGGTGGTGGCGAGCAGGCCGTTGCCAAGCAGGTTGCCATGGGCAAACTCACTGCCCGTGAGCGTATTATAGCTCTCCTCGACGAGGACTCGTTCAACGAGTACGACATGTTTGTGGAGCATGATGCCCGCGACTTTGGGATGGATGGTAAGGTTCTACATGGCGATGGTGTTATCATTGGTACCGGAACCATTTTTGGCGCTCCTGTAGCTATTTACGCTCAGGACTTTACCGTTGCCGGTGGTTCGCTGGGTTCAATGCACGCCCGCAAGATTACCAAAATCATGGATTACGCCCTCCGCATGCGTATCCCCCTAATCGGTATCAACGACTCAGGTGGTGCACGTATTCAGGAAGGAGTTAACTCGCTTGCCGGTTATGGCGAAATATTCTGGCGCAACACCCTCTCGAGCGGCATTATTCCACAAATATCAGTAATCCTTGGCCCTTGTGCCGGTGGTGCAGTTTACTCCCCTGCCCTAACCGACTTTGTATTTGTGGTCGATAAAATCTCAAAAATGTTCATCACTGGCCCCGAGGTTATTAAATCGGTACTGGGCGAAGAAATTTCCCAGGAAGACCTTGGTGGCGCAAAGGTTCATGCCCAAATTACTGGCAACGCCCATTTTTACGCTGAGAGCGAGTACGAGTGCTTTGAGCAGATTAAAAAGCTTATCACCTACATTCCATGGAACAATACCCGCAAGGCTCGCAGGTTTGAGCCCAAAGAGCCTAAGGTAAACTTCAATATCGAGGATATTGTACCCGGCGATCCAAAGGAGTCCTACGATGTGCGCGATGTTATCCGTGCCATTGCCGACGATTCCGATTTCTTTGAAATCCAGGAGAAATGGGCAGCAAACATCGTTATTGGATTTGGCCGTTTGAATGGCGAAACCGTTGGCTTTGTTGCCAACCAGCCACTGGTTATGGCCGGAGTGCTCGACGTTGACAGCTCCGACAAGGCTGCACGCTTTGTTCGCTACTGCAACGCATTCAACATCCCATTGGTTACCCTGGTTGACCTGCCCGGTTACCTGCCCGGTATCGATCAGGAGCATGCAGGCGTTATTCGGCATGGAGCCAAGTTGCTTTATGCCTACAGCGAGGCAACTGTTCCCAAAATGACTGTAATTCTCCGTAAGGCCTACGGCGGAGGTTATATTGCTATGAGCTCCCGCCACCTACGTGCCGATTTTGTATTTGCATGGCCAAGCGCTGAAATTGCTGTTATGGGCCCCGAGGGTGCTGCCAACATCATATTCCGCAAGGAGATTGCCGAGGCACCCGATCCGGAAGCCATGCGCCGTCAAAAGGTTGAAGAGTACAAGGAAAAGTTTGCTAACCCTTACGTAGCTGCAGCCAAGGGCTATATCGATACAGTGATTGAACCGTCAGAAACCCGCAAACTGCTGCTGCATGCCCTTGAGGTTTCCAGCACCAAGGTTGCCGATAGGCCCTTCAAGAAACATGGTATTCCTCCATTTTAGTCAACCCAACAAACCTTTTATGAACTAAAAAACTTGTAAACATGATACATCCAAAACTTGATGATAAAAATGTAACCGCCTTTATACCCGGCACCATTATTGATGTTAAGGTTAAAAAGGGTCAGGAGGTTAAGCAAGGCGATGTGCTGGTGATACTGGACGCCATGAAGATGCATAACCGCCTTATTGCCCCCTCGGCCGGGAAAGTGAAAGAGGTTAATGTAAAACCCGGCGACAGGGTGAGCAAAGGCGCCCTGCTGGTAAGCATTGAGTAAAAACCGTTGCCATACCATAAAAAACCTCCGCAATGCGGAGGTTTTTTATTACTGAAAAGGCATTATTCAATAACCTTTAGGCGCGTAGAGCCGTAACATTATAACAAACCAAAGCCATTTGTCTTAAACCTAACCCTTGTTCCACTATGTTGCAACTTGGGGGGGAACTAACTGTCCCCTTTCCCAACAAATATTCCTCTGCGCTGCAGCTACCGAGAATATATGAGAATAGGTAATCGGGGATTAGGATTATAATTTGTTAAAAAATTTAACTTTACCATGGGAGTTGCAATCAATTATTTTGACGATATGAAATTAAATCACAAACCATTATGCAAAGTAAAATAGGTTTTTATTTCCACTCTAGCAATATTCTTAATGATAAGTTGCGCCAACCATGACAATGCTATAAATAGAACCATCCTTAGGGAATACAATTTTCAGTTCTCTAATTTGTCGGAACTTGAAAATAGACATTCAGTTTTGAACGACACGATAATATACTCCTTTATAAACGCCGATTCCATTACTGGTAACAGATACAAATACCAAGAATTAACAGTTGGGTCAACTGTTTTCTAGGGGATTGAGACTTTTACCAGGCTATACCAAATTCAGGATGATTTTATCATATTTGGATTAACAGACCCGAATGTACTACAACCAATCGACTATTTATTTAGCTTTAAGTGGGAGGATACCTCAATTACCACTAAAGAGCTAAAGATAAATTTACATAGTGACTATGCCCCGGCAGGGAGTGCCATTCTAAAATGTATCAAGAAGTAACGGTTTTCAAAAACGCCTTGAATGCATTGAGGTTTAAATTCGTGAAGATTATTATTTGAGTACTGGCAATAATCAGAAAGCAAAACTTAAAACCAAACCCATTTTTAAACCTAAATTTCAGAGGTATGCGTAAAATACCCTTTGAATCCATCAGGAATTTCTGGTTTTCTTTTAAATATTCCGAACACGGTAGATCCACTGCCCGACATTGATGCGTAAACCGCTCCCATGCTGTAAAGCTCATCCTTAACCCTTTCAATTAACGGGTACTTTGGGAAAACGGATTTCTCAAAATCGTTAACCAACCTGTTTGGCCAATCGCTTACCGGGAGATTCACAATTTTGCCTATGGGGTTATCCCACGGTTTAGGGTTGCTACTCTCATAAGTTTCCTTGGTACTGATATGAATACCCGGATTAACCAGCAAAATCCAGTAACCGGTAAGGTCGATATTAGCAGGTTCAAGCAACTCGCCACGTCCACGACCAATCGATGGGGTATTAGTAATAAAAAAGGGGCAATCGCTACCCAACTCTGATGCCAGAGCCATTAAATTGTCATTGCTTAAAGGGTCCTTCAGAAAACTATTCAAAGCCTTTAATGCAAATGCCGCATCGGCCGAGCCACCGCCCAGCCCTGCGCCCATGGGTATGAGCTTATGCAGGTGCATCTTTACATGGGGCATTCCGCATCGCTGAGCAAGAAGGCGATAAGCCTTAACGCACAGGTTGTTCTCAGTATCGCAATCAATTCCAATTCCGGTTTGGGTAAATTCAATGGAATTCCCTTCGCCATTGGTTGCCACTACCTCAAGAATATCGCATAATCCCTTAACAGGGTAAAATAGAGTTTCAATATCATGATAGCCATCGGGGCGCCTACGCACAATGTTTAGGCCCAGATTAACCTTGGCATTCGGGAAAAAGATCATGATTGCATTTGCTGTTACGACTACAAAGTTACAAAACATAAAGAAACGAAGTTTGCCTAGAATTTTTTTTGCTGTAGAAAAAAGGGATGGGTGAGAACTTGGATTTGAGGTATTCTTTCGTTTATCGAAACCGATTCCCCTCGACTTTTCAAGTTGGCGGTTTTAACTGATTGATGAAAGTTTGAAAAAGAATGCCCCGTCATCTCATGTCATACTGAGTTCCCGAAAAATCGGGAATAGAATCCGCCAAAACTACTCTTTTACCTTTAATCCTCATTCTATGGAGATTCCTCGCATTTGCTCAGAATGACAAGTGCAGTTGTTAGTTGATTGTTGTTTGTTTTTTCAATTTCGGTTAACGTCTAACGGCTAACGATTTGCGGTACAGGAACCTCCTTTAACCTTAAACCATTAACTTTTTCAAATCCGCAATAAAATTATGGTTACCTTTGTAGGGTAAGATCAAAAATGAAACAATGAAGTTGAATAGTTTTACCCTATCAATCGGTTTAATTCTACTTGGTAACCAATTGGTAAACGCACAGCAATACAGCTTTGGAGTATTTGCTGACCCACAATTATCGTGGTTCAACTCCAATACCAAACGTTACGACCCCAATGGCCCTGTTATGGGTTTGAACATCGGTTTTAAGGCCGATAAATTCTTTGCCAAACGCTATGCTTTTTCGTCAGGGCTTTCAGTTAATACATTAGGCGGAAACATCAGGCTTATGCAGTCAGCATTTACCCTAAAAACAATTGATAGCACCTACAATATTGCTGTTGGCGATAACATCAAATTTAAATCGCAATACCTTACGTTGCCCATTGGTTTTAAGTTTTGGACAAACCAGATTGGCTACACCACATACTTTGCCAACGTTGGTGTTAGCGGTAGCCTCAGGATAAGAAGCTACGCGTGGAACAAAACCAACAATGTTGTCCGAGAAACCACCAAGTCCGACATGGCTTGGGGATTTGCCTCGTATTACATAGGGGTAGGCGGCGAATACTCCCTCGGCGGCGAAAGCGCCATACTATTTGGCATTACCTGGAACGATGGCTTAACCCGGATCATCGAACTTCCAAACTCAACCATAACATCGCAAAGCTTTTCACTAAAAATTGGTGTAATATTTTAATCTACTGAAAACTCCAAGATGAAGGTAGCACTTGCTCAGCTAAACTATACCATTGGCAACTTTGACCGTAATACCGATAAAATAGTGGCATCGATAAACCGGGCAAAGGCAGAAGGTGCAAGGTTGATTGTATTTTCGGAACTATCGGTTTGCGGTTACCCACCCCACGACTTGCTTACCCACAAGCATTTTGTTGATAGATGCATGACCACTATTGTGCAAATAGCCCTAAACTGCAATGGCATCTATGCCATAGTTGGCGCACCAAGTATCAACCCAAACACCACGGGCAAGTTGCTTTTCAACTCTGCCTACCTACTTGGCGATGGAAAAATTTTGGATGTTTTTCACAAGACCCTATTACCCGATTACGATATTTTTGATGAGTACCGGTACTTTGAACCCAACCCAGGGAATTATAGGATTGCAGAAATAGATGGGGCAAAAATAGCCATAACTATCAGCGAGGATATATGGGACGACCAGCCCACCACTACGGCTTTCTCCAGAAGCAAGTTTTACCGCGATGCGCCCATGAATTACCTTGCAAAGCTGAATCCCGAAATGGTGATTAACATTTCAGCCTCGCCATTCAGCTACAACGTTGAGGAGCGCAGGCTGCAGGTTTTCCAAAGTAATGTGGCAAGGTATTCCGTACCTGTTATTTACGTTAACCAGGTTGGAGGTAATACCGATTTGCTTTTTGATGGAGGCTCAATGGTTGTAAACGCCAAAGGCAATATCATTTTAAAGTTGAAAAGCTTTAAGGAAGATTTTAAAGTGGTTGAAACCAACTCCTTTGATAAAGCCCAGCCGCTCCCCACCGAATCCCCATCATCATCAACTCAACGGATTGAGCGTATTCACAATGCCTTGGTTATGGGCATCAGGGATTACTTTGACAAACTTGGTTTGGCCAAAGCCACGCTTGGTTTATCGGGCGGTATCGACTCGGCTGTAGTGTTAGTCCTTGCCTCTCAAGCTCTTGATGTTAACAACATCCGTGTTTTACTAATGCCATCGCAGTACTCATCGCAACACTCTATTGACGACGCTGTGGCACTTGCCAAAAAACTTGGAGTACAATACGATATTGTTTCCATTCAGCCCATTTTTGAATCGTTTAAAAGCCAGTTAAGTTTCATTTTTGCTGGCAAACCCGAGGATATTACCGAAGAGAATATCCAGGCAAGGGTTCGGGGAACCCTACTAATGGCCATCTCCAATAAGTTGGGTCATTTGCTGCTTAATACCAGCAATAAAAGTGAGGCTGCTGTAGGCTATGGAACGCTATACGGCGATATGTGCGGAGCATTAAGCGTTTTAGGCGATGTTTATAAAACCGATGTTTACAGGCTGGCCAATTATATCAACCGCAACGATGAAATAATCCCTGTTAACACCATACAAAAGCCCCCATCGGCAGAGCTACGCCCCAATCAGAAAGATTCCGACTCGCTTCCACCCTACGAAATACTCGACCCAATACTTTTTGCATACATTGAGCAAGGCCTCTCAGCCTATGAAATTGTAGAGTTAGGGTTCAATAGCGCAACTGTGAACCGTACCCTTAGTCTTGTCAATATGAACGAGTATAAGCGTTACCAATCGCCTCCAATTCTGAGGGTGTCGTCCAAGGCATTTGGCTACGGGCGGAAAATGCCCTTAGTTGCAAAATGGAGCTAATGGCTCGGAAATATTAACAAAACACAACCAACCCTGCTAAAATTATGTTAATTTTATGTTTGAAAGCATAAAATGACGTATTTTTGAAAAAAAAATGTCCAGAAATTCCTACAACATCGATATTGAAAGCGTATTTGAAGGGGTGTGCGGGCTTTTCCCTAACCTAAAACCAGAGGAGAGGGAGATTATGCGCAACAACATTACCTGTCAGTACTTCCGCAAGGGCGAGATAATTTACAAGGAAGGCGATACCCCACATGGTTTGGTGTGCCTTTCAAAAGGGAAGGTTAAGCTCTACAAGGAAGGGGTTGGTGGTCGCGATCAGATTGTTCGTATGGCCAAGCCTATCGGTTTTATAGGATACAGGGCATTATTTGCTGAGGAAAACTACTCTGCCACTGCTGAGGCGCTGGAGGATTCGGTTGTATGCATAATTGAAAAGAATGCCTTCATGGGGATTCTTAGGAATAACGCCGAGCTAACGCTAAACATCCTAAAATCGGTTGCCACAGAGTTGGGTTTCTCAACCAACCGCACGGTAACTCTAACCCAAAAACACATCCGCGGGCGGTTGGCTGAATCGCTTATATTCCTGCGCGATACCTACGGACTTGAAGACGATGGTAAAACTATCAAGGTTTACCTATCGCGCGAGGATTTAGCAAACCTATCGAACATGACCACATCCAACGCCATTAGGACCCTATCTGGCTTTGCCGAGGAGGGAGTAATTGAACTTGACGGACGTAGGATAAAAATCCTTGACCATCACAGGCTGGAACGTATTAGTGATTTAGGTTAAACTACTCCTGAAAGTAAACCCGTTTTACCCTCTGCGAGATTGAAGTGAGCACCTCGTATGGGATAGTTCCCATGGCTTTTGCCATATCGGAAATGGTTGGTTTGTGGCCAAAAACTATCACCTCATCACCTTCGTGAACATCAACGCCGGTTGCATCGAGCATGCAGGTGTCCATGCTAATATTACCAATGGTTGGCACCAGTGTACCATTCAGCATCATGCTGTAATTACCGTTACCCAGTAAACGCGATAACCCATCGGCGTAGCCAACTGGAATGGTAACTACCATGGTAGGCTTATCAACAATTCCTTTTCGGCTATACCCTACCGTGTCGCCAGGTTGGATTTGTTTAACCTGAATCACCTTGCTCCTAAGCGTGCTAATGGGCATTAGCTTTTCGCTATGCGTTGGACTTATGCCATACAAGCCTATCCCCAATCGAACCATTTCGAATTGCGCTTCGGGATATCGCTCTATACCTCCTGTATTCAGGATATGCCGAATTGGCTGATATCCTAAAGCATCTATCAACAAATTGCAAGCCCTATCAAAAGTCTCTATTTGGTGTATGGTAAACTGGTCATGTTGGGGCTCATTGCTGGCAGCTAAGTGCGAGAAAATGCTTTTTACCCGAACTGAATTGGTCGATTTTAGCATGGCTAAAAGTTCATCCAGCTGGTCGGGAGTAAAACCAAGCCTGTGCATTCCGCTATCAATCTTAATATGGATGCCGTATGAGCTTACTCCTACCCTATTCAACACATTGATAAACTCCTTTAAGCCTGTAATGTTGTAGATTTCGGGCTCAAGGTTAAACTCAACCATAAGCTCATAGGTACCAAACGATGGGTTGAGAACAACTATTGGCAACGAAATTCCTGCTTCCCTTAGCGAAACACCCTCATCGGTATAGGCCACACCAAGATAGTCGACACGTTGAAACTGAAGCAGGTTAACTATTTCGTACGAGCCGCTACCATACGAGAAAGCTTTTACCATTGCCATCACCTTAACGCCCGGTTTCAGCAAGCTTCGGTAGTAGTTCAGATTATGGGCAATTGCATTCAGGTTGATTTCGAGTGTGGTTCGGTGAACCTTTCGTTCAAGCGCTGCGCTAATCTGCTCAAAGTGGAACTTGCGGCTACCCTTAACCAGAATGGCAGCATCGCAAATCTCCTTGCGCTTAAGGTCGAGCAGGAACTCATGGGTGCTGGTGTAAAATTCCGCATCAATCTCAAAGGCGTAATCGTATCGGCTAATTTCAGGGCCAATGCCAATGAGTAGGTCAACCCCTTTATCCTCGAGCATTTGGGCAACCTTTGAGTAAAGCTGTTCGGGTGCATAACCACTTTCCAGAATATCGGAAAGGATTACCACATGTTGGTCGTGCTGCTTTTGCTGCATCAAAAAGTCGATGGCAATGGCAAGTGAGCCCAGGTCGGAGTTGTAGGAATCGTTGATGATTGAGCAGCCGTTAATACCTTCCTTAAGTTCCATGCGCATGGCCACCGGCTGCAGGCGCTGTAGGCGCAAATCGATATCCTGGGTGCTATAGCCTAAAAGTAGCATGGTAGTTACGCAGTGCATGGCATTCTCACACGATGCCGTATCGGTAAATGGTATTGATACCGTGAACTCCTGCTGATTATAGCGAATATTTATTTGGGTTTTTCCGGATTGACGTTGAATACTCTTAACCTGCACCTTGGATGTTGGATTTTGGCCCCAGGTAAGCAGCTGGTTGTCGGCAAGCAAAGTATTTTCCTGAACTATCGAATCGATAACCGCATGATCCTTGCAGTATATAAGCGTTTTGACTTCGCGGAATAGTTTTAGTTTCTCGTTAACCTTCTCATCAATATCGTCGAAATTTTCCTGATGGGGCATTCCGATATTGGTAAAAATACCAATGGTAGGATCAATTATGGGTTGGAGCTTTACCATCTCGCCGGGTTTTGATATTCCCGCCTCAAAAATGGCTAAATCGAAATGATCGTCCATTTGGAGAACCGAAAGGGGAACGCCCACCTGCGAGTTATAGCTCCGCGGGCTACGAACAATTTGGTGTTCCGAGGAAAGAAGTTGGTTGAGCCACTCCTTTACTATAGTCTTTCCGTTACTTCCGGTAATGCCTACTACTGGGTAAACGAATCGGTTGCGGTGGTAGGCACCAAGCCTTTGAAGGGCCTGCAGGGTATCGTCAACCTCAACAAAGGTAGCATTCGGGTAACTTGTGTAGTCAACTTCACCCTTTTCAACAAGGTATGCCTTTATGTTACGAACATTATAAAGTTCTCCGATATATTCATGACCGTTGTGATTTGGGCCAACCAGCGCAATGAACATGGAGCCGTTTCCCGATACGGGCACTCTACTATCGGTTATAACACTTCTTATAGCAAAAGAGGAGTCGCCTATCAATTGACCCTGAACAACTTCAGCAAGTTGTATAGCAGTTAAGTTGATCATCAATGTTTAAAAATTGATTATTGCAATATACTCAACAAATTTATAAAATCTATTTTTTGTTCCTAAAAGCAAGGTAGAAAGCCATCCAAAGTAAAAAAAGTATTCCGGGGATTATCGCGTTTCGGCCTGTATATAGGGCACCCAAACTGAACACCATACACTCGGTGGGTTTGGCAGGGTTGTAAACAACCCTCAGAATGGAGCCAACCTGATAGTCAAAATTTTCGGGGCCATAAAACTCGACAACTTTGCCATCGGCAGTTGAAAACTGAATAACAGAATACTTTTCGGGCCCCAATGCCGATATTCCTAAAGTTCTCACATACTCCTCGCCAACAACCACACCGGTAGTGTAATTACCAAATAGCAGTAAACGGTATTGAGTTGTAACGGGCAATAGGATTATCATTAAGGTGACAAACCAGAATAGTTTTGGCGTTACGTGGTGCGATATATCAACCTGAGTTTTCACCTATTCAGGATATAAAAATATTACATGGCTGAATGATCAATGGGCAAACCTAACTGCATGGAGTAAAACAACAAGGCCTCTTTGATGCTGCGGAATCGTTCAATATCAGCAACTGACTTACCCTGACTATCAACCAGCTCTATCAAAAAATTGCTATCGGAAATACTGAACGAGCGGTTTGATGCACTATAGGTCCGCCATGCCCTATTTGTCCTTTTAATTCTCAAACCCAAAGTACTGTCAATGATTTTCCACTTTACCACGATAAATATTCCAAAAAGTTTAACTGCACCTCGATACCTTTTTGCGTCAAAATCGACAAAGGCCACAAATGAAGTAAAACTAATGAATAGCCCAAAAACAATAAAGATTATCGCCTTGTAAGAGTTAAACAGTTGGGTAATTCCAACAATCGTAAAAAAATATCCTGCAATGGAACCAACCGGCCCAAGCACTTCCCCCAACTTATTTACTTTTTGCATTTTGTTCCTGTTTGACGTTGGATGTAATCAAAATTATTTTGCCCCCTTACGGGTTACCTCGTTGTAACATAGCCTGCATAGCGGCTCATAAATGTCGGTCTCGCCCAGTAGAACCAACTTGTCGGCATCGGTTTTACGGTGTGAGTATTGGGCTAAATCGCCACATTTAACACAAATGGCATGCACTTTAGTAACATACTCTGCAATGGCTAACAGGTTGGGCATAGGCCCAAAGGGTTTCCCTCGAAAATCCATGTCGAGCCCAGCCACAATCACCCTTATCCCCATATCGGCAAGCTGGTTGCAAACATTGGGTAGATTCATATCAAAAAACTGCGCCTCATCTATTCCCACCACATCGACATTCTGTGCCAGAATTAGAATGTTTCCCGACGATGAAACCGGGGTAGAAAGTATTGAATTGGCATCGTGCGATACAACCTCCTGCTCTGAGTATCGGGTGTCAATTATGGGTTTGAAAATCTCGACCCTCTGCTTGGCATACTTGGCTCGCTTAAGCCTACGAATCAGTTCTTCGGTTTTGCCCGAAAACATGGATCCAGCAATAACCTCGATATATCCCTTACGTTTTCCGCTAACCGAATTTTCCAGAAAAGGCATTGGTTCAGAAATAAATATTTTGAGTTAGTTTTACAGACAAATGTAATAAATCTTACTTTTGAACAATGAATAAAAAATCGATTTCCGATGCAGTACTTGAAGAGTGCACAAAATAAACTCATTGAAGCGGTAGCCATAATCGACAAGGCTTTAAGTTCCGGGAAACTCCCGACCATTGAGCGCGATATATTACTCGCTAAGCTGGCCGAAACTTACGAAGAAATTCTTCTGGAAAAGGAACCAGCAACAGCTAAAATCGAAGGCAAACAATCAGCCGTTTCAGAAAAACCTGCTGATTCTCAAGTGGAATTAACTGCAAGCCATTCAGAAAATCCTAAAACAAATGTAACCAAAACGTTTCAACCGCAAAGCACTGAGCCCACCAAACATGAAACTAAATCCGATAAGATTGATATTAAGCCAACCCCAAAACCTACGCCACCTCCTGCACCCCAAAGTCATGATGAAAGTTCGGCCATACTTGCCGATAAGTATCAGGGCAAGCGTAAATTCCGCAACGAGGTAATAGCCGAACAGCAACAAAAGGTTGACATGCAGAGCAAACTGCAGAATAAACCCATAACCGACCTGGCAAAGGCCATTGGTATTAACGATAAGTTCCTATTCATCAAGGAACTTTTTGGCGGCGATGCCGACCTTTACAACCAAACCATTAAACACATTAACCAACTTACCGATTTGAACGAAGCCATTATATACATTCACGAGAATTTTGAGTGGGAAGCCGACAACGAAACGGCCATGGCGTTTATCGATTTAGTTCGAAGAAAATTTGCCTAACGCCCAGTATCATGTCGAAGCTATTCATTGTTCCTACCCCCATTGGCAACCTGGCCGATATTACTCTTAGGGCTCTTGATGTCCTAAAAAGCGTCAACCTGATACTGGCTGAGGATACACGTACCAGTAGCAATCTGCTAAAGCACTACGGTATATCCACCCCGCTTAAATCGCACCATAAGTTCAACGAGCACCAAACGGTCTATTACCTTACAAGCCGCATTGAGGCAGGCGAATCGGTAGCGCTAATATCCGATGCCGGTACACCCGGCATATCCGATCCAGGTTTCCTGCTGGTACGCACCTGTGTTGAGCGGGACATAGAGGTTGAGTGCCTACCCGGAGCAACAGCGCTAATCCCTGCTCTTGTGCAAAGCGGTTTCCCTTGCGATAGATTCATATTTGAAGGCTTCCTCCCCCAAAAGAAAGGGCGTAATAAAAGGCTTAATGCATTAAAGGACGAGGAACGAACCATAATACTTTACGAATCACCGTTTCGCATAGTGAAACTGCTTGAGCAGATGCTCCCCATTTTTGGATCCGACAGGCAGGTTTGTATTGCCCGAGAACTCACAAAACTGCACGAAGAAAACTTCCGTGGAACCATAGCCCAGGCCATTGAACACTTCACCGCCAAAACCCCCAAAGGGGAGTTTGTAGTGGTGGTGAAAGGGAAGGAAGAGTGAGGGTAAAAAGTGTAAGCCATGTTTCTGAAATCAGCTACCTGAAATCAGCGTACAACTTGGATAACCAAACCTTCACACGACACCCTGCACGCTGAATCTACACACCCTTAAAATCCATAAGTTCCATTCAAATCAGCCTATAGGCAAGTAATATCTAAAGCCAATTTCTTACTGGTTGCTTTTCTTGAAAAAGAAATACCAAATAAGGTAAGGTAGATGAAGAGCGAAGTTTATTACACCCCACCAGAACACAACCTTTTGACTTGCAAACGCCGATGAATCCATAACTGATGTGAAAATATCGTAAGTGGCTCTAATAAGAATTTGAATAGCTAAGGAGTACACTCGGGCTTGTACATACAACTCAGGTCTGCGCTTAATTACCGGATAAAGTTCTGCGGCCAACAATATACGAAGCGAACTTGCTGCATGTCCTGGATTTTCGGCATAAACAAATGCAATAATCCATGAGGTATAAGAGAAATTACTTGTAGCACCGGTATATGCGATCAAATCTTTAGGTTTATCCTCTGAAATTTTCCAGCCAACACGCTTTCCTTTTCTTGATTTAACAAGGGGATAGTTACAATAAGTATTAAGCCCGATAAGCCTTTAAACCAATTGCCCACCTCAAAATCCTTCAACAAGGCTTCAAGGATATTTAACCCAAGAATTGCATACAAAAACCACAACACCCAATCCTTCCAAAAAATCGTCCACCATCTCTTGCGCTTTTCGTACTGTGCAATAGGGGCAAATCCAACTACAAATGCAGTAGGTAACAACACCAAGAGTTTTTTTGCCCAACGGAATTATCCCTCTAAATTATCAAACCAAAGCGGAAAGGTAAAAAGTGATAAAACCCAAAAAATAGCTGCAAACCGATAATTCTTTTGCATAAACTCCACGGCCAGCATTAGCAAAACAACGTAAAGCGGCATCGAAATCAAATACTGCCAATATGGGGTTGTCATACTCATTCAAATTTTTAGTTTTACATCTACGCTTTAATCATATTCCAACTCATTTCAAAGGCTTTATTAATCCTATCTTCATTAAAAATATAACAGTTACCTACATATTCATCGGCTAACTCCCTGAAAAATCCAAGCATACCCAGAAAAATCATTTCATTATCCAAGTCACTCCTTACAAGACCTAATTCCTTACCCTTTTGAATGATATCATGTAATGGCTTTTTCACCTGCTCTGCCAACCGTTTATGGTTATCGTTAACATAAGGCGATTTATAGTACTGTTCAAGGAAATGACTATCCTTGTAATGATTAATACGATGTTTAAGGTAATTGACCCATATCAATTTCAGTCCCTCTCTAAATGAGTCATTGGGACTGTAATGTTCCAAAAATCTATCGACATTCACCTGGTAAAGCTTAAGGTAAAACTGATTGAGTAAATCCTCCTTGTGCTTAAAGTAAAGGTAGATGGTACCCACGGCAATATTTGCCTGCTTGGCTACCTTTCCCATCTAAAAGTCCACAAACCAATGATTTATAAGCACATCAAGGCTTGCCTCAAAAATCTTTTCCTTTTTGGCCTCATCCTTTTTTCTCATGGGGTAATATCAATGAATAGTTATTCATTTTACAAGTAATACAAAAGAATATCGATAACACCAAAAAATTTATTATGGTAGATACAGAATAATTATACCTCTGATTTTGAAGTGAAAAAAGAAAATCAACGTCCAACCCCACTCATTACCGAACTAACTGAACACTGTGCTAACCAAAATCAGGAATTAACAACGATACTTTTACCGAAAGGGAATGAAACCTTGTTCCTTCAAACGACCCAAAAATGCCAACGCCCCCCACTACACCTATCTGGCTAATGTAGTAACCAACCTCATAGTAGGGCTTATAGCCCTGAGTCTTCAGGTAGGCAAATTGAAGGTTTTCCAGCCAAATCCTATTGCTCAGGAATGGCAAATATTTTAGTGCAAGGTAAGGCGATTGGTAACCCAAAAAGGCCTGGGCATAGCTGTCCGATGTACTGCGACGGTAGTAACTGATATTCTGGTAGCCCTCATTGAACGAGGGGATGACTACCGGGATCCGCATGGTATTAAAGTGCTTAAAATCGACAAAGTAAAGGGAGTGCTTATAGGCAAAGTCGCCAAAAATAACCTTATAGGTTATGCGATTACTTGGGCCGGTTCTGATGGTTTGGTTAAGCATGGCTTCCCATCGGAGATAATCGGAATTTGAGTTAAGTACATTGGGTAAAGCCTTATGAACCTGAAAAGTAATTGTTGGCCAGCGGGAGTAAAGCATTTGCTTGCGGCCATTGCGAATGCGATAGTAGTAAAATGGTGTGTACCGTAAACGAATGGAACCCTCAAGTGAATTGTGAGTTGATAGGCTTTGGGTTGTAATAGCTTCATTAGCAGGAATATTTGGGGTGTACCATTTCAGGTTCTGCTGGTAAATAATGAAATCGGTATTGTTTTGCAGTTCTACTCTACGCGAAAGCGAAACCGAGGTGTAAACCTCAAAGCCGTTGAACGGATCGATACGGTTCGAAAACGAAACATATCGGTTCTCGTAAAGTTTCTTGTAGTTTCGGCCAAACCAAAGTGTTGCCGTAGAGTTGATTATTGGGCCAATACCCGCATCGCCATTGAAATCGTAACTGATCCAACCCAAGCGAACGGATGCTAAACCGCGGTTCATATTAGCATACGAGAACCGGAAATCAGTTTCGCCCATTGGCGTTTTGCGGGCAAAGGCATAGTAAGCCGATTGCCTTATATATATTCCATTAGCTTGATACTGCTTACCGTAACTCCCCCATGCTCCTACCACAAAACCATCAACAGTGTTGAAACGTAACTCGTTTGGGGCGCCAAATCCTGAGAATCGAATGGTCCGTTTCTTCTTAGCATCATACCTTCTGTATCCATTATACAGTATTTTCGGCAGGTTTACCTTGGTAACACTATCGGAATAGAAGTGCAACTTACTATCAATTTCCTTGTTCACCTTGAACTCTTCGGCATTAAGGGCAATAGGCCTAACCCGCTGCCATTCCAAGGTGTCGGGTTTGGTTGCAGCCGAGTCGACCGTAATGGTTAGAGGATTGGGTACCTCAAGGTTTTTGCTAAGCGAATCGGATTGTCGCACCTGCTTTTGCATGAGCTTTTGCAGTTCATACATTTCACGATTTGTAAGATTATCCTTAGCCCAAAGTTGTTCCATGCGGGCATCTTCCTTTTGCTTTTGCGGCGAAGTATTTCTTTTGGTCTGTGTATCCTCAGCAATTTGCTTGTTTTCTACTGCTTTTACTATATCGATTTTAACAGGTGGTTTTACTTTTGAGTTTAGTTTTACATTTAGGTACTTGATAGCCGTAACGTACTGTATTCGGCCAATATTGCCGAGGAAATTAGCATCGATATCAAAATACTGGCTAATGGGAAGCCAGGCATTGCGCTCAACCTCGCCAAAAGTTTGCTTTATTCGGAATGGCCCGGCCAGCGACTGTACTGTAAAATCGATTTCGTGCAGGTTCCAGTAGTCCTCGGCAATGTACATGTAACCCTCAACCAGCTGCCGGCTTTTTCGTTTGGGAATGACCTTTACCTTAACCAGTGCCCGGCTATCCTGAAAGGCATATCCCTCGTACTTAAACCGGTAATGGTTAAAGGCGTAAGGCGCCAGCGGTAAAATGATTTCACCAATTTTAGGTTGATAGAGATTTGCCGATACAAAGCCAAGGATATTATCGGTGCTATTGATCTCGCCTGGGAAATTGGAGCGAACCATCTTAACCTTCTGATCAAACTTATCGGGAGCCGTAAACCTGACGTTGTTATAGGTTTCCTGCATGTAAAGGGTTCCTTCCCTTGGCGGGTTTGGGCTATCCTTTAAGCTTCGCTTAACCAACCACGAGAACTTGTCGACCTTAAAGGTGCCTTTCAGGTAAACCTCTGCCTCGTACTCGCTAACCAAATTGCGGTAGTATGGAGCCATGGCTATTGCCTTGCGAACCACATCATAGGCAATATCTTCGCCCTTGCCCCCAACGGTTACAGGGGCAATCAGAAAAGGTTTTACAGGCATGGTGATGTTTAGGTTTACCTCACCTGAATCTACGTTAATCCTGCTCTCAACCGTTTCGTAACCAAGGCTCCTAAAAACAAATGAATGTTGCCCCCTGGGAACTCTAAGCATATAATCACCATCGGAGTTGGATGATGTCCCTTGCCTAAGCTCCTTGGCATAGATAGATGCGTATGGTATTGGCTTGCCGGAATCGTCGGTGATTCTGCCTTTCAACACTTGCCCATATAAATAAAATGGATCCAATACCCACAGGAGCAAAAAAGCTACGAGACGAACCCAAGCCTTCATGGCGAAATACTATTTGTTCGATCTATAATCAATTACAAATATCTTTACACCAAGAAAACGTTCAATGCTTTGTATCCTGCTGCGCTGGTCGGGACTAACAAAAGTAATGGCAACGCCGTCGGACTGGGCGCGGGCTGTTCGACCAATGCGGTGAACGTAATCTTCAGGATCAGATGGAACATCATAGTTTACCACTAAATCGATATCTTCAATATCGATGCCGCGCGCAACAATATTGGTAGCCGCTAAAACCTGAACCTTACGGTTACGAAAATTGCGCATTACCTCCTCGCGCTGTTTCTGCTCCAGGTCAGAGTGCATGGCGGCAACGCTTACCCCTTCCTTGTGCAGCTTGCTTTCAATGCTTTTCACCTCGGCCTTGGTCGATGCAAAAACAATGGCACTCTGCACCACATCCTTTTTGCTTAAAAGCGAAACTAATAGCGATAGTTTATTTGAAGCAGAAACATTATAAACCGCCTGCAAGATATTTTCAGGCGGTTTGGAAACGGCAAGGTTTATCTCAACCGGATTGTTCAGGATTGATTTGGCAAACTTACGAATATTAGGCGGCATGGTTGCGGAGAACATAAGCGTTTGCCTATGCTTGGGTAAGTATGCAATTATTGACATGATATCGTCGTAAAAGCCCATATCAAGCATACGATCGGCCTCGTCGAGCACGAGGTGTTGAACACCTTTAAGGTTAAAATAGCCCATTTGAATATGCTGCATCAATCGGCCCGGCGTGGCAACAATAATCTCTGTGCCATGTTCTAAAGCCTGTCGCTGCCTGTCCCAGTTTGAGCCATCGTTCCCGCCATAAACGGCAATTGAACTAATAGGAGCAAAGTACGAGAACCCCTCAACTTGCTGGTCGATTTGCATGGCAAGCTCACGGGTTGGTACAATTACAAGCGTATTGACCGGCGCGGCATCATGTTCTTCGGCTGACAATAGGCTGAGGATAGGCAGCATAAAAGCTGCGGTTTTACCCGTTCCGGTTTGTGCACAGGCCAGTAAATCGCGTCCTTCCAAAATTACGGGTATGGCCTGCTCCTGAATAGGAGTGGGTTTTGTATACCCCATAGATTCAATACCTTCAAGAACCGTGGGGTTTAAACTAAATCTACTAAAACTCAAATTTTTATATTTTTTGCAAATGTAGCAAAGTAATTGGACATGAATAGCAGAACTCGCAAATACTGGTAAGAACAAGTTTGTAGTACCTTGCTACAAATCATGATTAATTCTACTTGAAATTCGGCCAAAATTTAATATCATTGCATGAAAATTACTACTTGCCTTATAATGGAAATTATCTATAATTTAAGCATTTACCAAAAAGTAATTGGTGTTGGTTTTTTAGTATTTGTCCTTATACAGTTATACTTTTACCTGGTTCTCTACCTAAGGGTTATCCGCAATACATTTAATGCTTTACCTGAAAACGATGATCAGTACCCCCCGCTATCGGTGGTAATATGCGCCCGCAACGAGGAGGAAAACCTTAAGCATTTTCTTCCCAAAGTCCTTGAACAGGATTACCCCAACTATGAGGTAGTTGTAGTGAACGACTGCTCAAGCGATAATTCCGATTTGGTGCTTGAGAGCCTTCAAAAAAAACACCATCGCCTGTGCGTAACTACCATAAAGGAAGACGAAAAGTTTACCCATACCAAAAAATTAGCCCTAACAGTTGGCATAAAGGCAGCCAAAAACGAATGGCTGGTGCTTACCGATGCCGATTGCTTCCCGAAATCGAACAAGTGGCTACGCCACATGGCATCAAACTTTACAAATGGCGCAGAAGTAGTGATAGGCTATGGTGGCTACCTAGCTGAAAGGGGATTGCTCAATAAACTTATCAGGCTCGATACACTTTACATCGCCCTAAACTACTTTGGATGGGCATTAGCCCGCAGGCCATACATGGGCGTAGGCCGTAACCTGGCTTACAAAAAATCGCTGTTTTTCAAGAATAAAGGTTTTGCCAATCACGCCGGTATCGATTCGGGCGACGACGATCTTTTTGTGATGGAGGTTGCAACGCCAAACAATACCGCTGTTGAGTACCGCCCTGATGCACACACTCTTTCTATTCCCCGAAAAACTTATGCTACCTGGCTACGCCAAAAGCGCAGGCACCTTTCCACATCAAAATTCTACAGCAAAAAACTGAAAACACGTTTAAGCCTTGAACCATTAAGCAGAATACTTGTTTATATTCTGTTTGCATTAACCTTGATTTTCAACACTCTTCCAATAATTTCAACCGCCTTGCTTTTGTTCGTCATCATTATTAAGCATATCATTACCGCCATTGCAGCCAAAAAATTTCAAGAACGGAAACTAATGCGTGTTGCATTTTGGTGGGATTTGTTTTCTCTCTTTTTTTATGCTAAATTGATAGTCTTTAACACTCTTAACCATCGCCAGCAGAAATGGTAATGATCCCGGAAAATCTTTCAGAGAAGGCTAAATACGACCTTGTGCTTGTGGACAAAGCAATTAAAGGCGACCAGAAAGCTTATGCCGAGCTTATGGATAGGTACCGGGATGCCATATACTACATGCTACTGAAAATGGTTAATAACAAAAGCGATGCCGAAGACCTAACCCTTGAGGCTTTTGGCAAAGCCTTTAAGAATATTCATCAGTACACCCCTAAATACGCCTTTAGCACCTGGCTTTTCAAGATTGCATCGAACAACTGTATTGACTTTATCCGTAAGCGCAAGGCCAATTTGATATCCATTGACCAAGGCGCTGAGGATGCCGAAGGCAATTCCATGTCGCCATCGTCGGCTATTCCAGCATCAACACTTGACCCTGAGGAGAACTTGATAAAGGAACAAAACATAAAACTGGTTCAGGAGGTGGTTTCGAATCTTAAGCCCCGCTACCGTAAACTCATAGAACTGCGCTACTTTAAGGAGTACTCCTACGAAGAGATAGCCGAAGAGTTGGATCTTCCACTTGGAACCGTAAAAGCACAACTTTTTAGAGCCCGCGAGTTACTCTCAAACATCCTGAGCAACCTTCCGCCACACCATATATGAAACGTTTTGCCATGGAACAAATTGCACAATACTTTCCTGAGCTAACACAAGCTCAACGCGACCAGTTTGCTCAGCTTGAACCACTTTATAGTTTCTGGAATTCGCAAATCAACGTAATCTCGCGTAAGGATATCGACAACCTGATGGTTCACCATGTGCTGCATTCGCTGGCAATTGCCAAGGCAATTCAGTTTGCCAAGGGCACCAGTATTATGGATATTGGAACTGGTGGCGGTTTTCCGGGCATCCCCCTTGCCATCCTTTTCCCAAACTGTAAATTTACCCTGGTCGATTCCATTGCCAAAAAAACTAAGGTTACAGCCGAGGTTTCCCGAGCGTTAGGTTTACAAAACGTAGAGGTAATAACCGCACGCGCCGAGGACCTTAAGCAGGAGTGGGATTTTGTTGTTAGCCGCGCAGTGGCTCCAGTCCCAAAGCTTATGGCTTGGGTTGAAAAAAACATCCACCCTGGAGGTTTTAACAATCTGCCTAACGGCATGATTTGCCTTAAAGGGGGCGATGTAAAAGAAGAACTAAAACCCTACCACAAATGGGTTACCAAATGGAACATAAACGACTTTTTTGAAGATGAGTATTTTGCGGAAAAATACGTGATACATATTGAGGTGTGAGATAGGGTAAAGGATAAAGGATAAAGGGTAAAGATTAAAGGTAAGAATGAACATAGCTCAGGTATTACCCCCTTAGCGGTTAACTATTTTAGAATTTTTAGCCGCCACCTTTTTTAATATTGAAAAATTGTTTTACCTTTGCAAACCCAAAATGGCTTTAAAAAGCCATAGATTTGCTGGAAATAATAATAAGTAAAGCATACAGAGATGAAAAGAACATTTCAGCCATCCATCAGGAAAAGAAGAAATAAACACGGATTCCGTGAACGCATGTCGACCCACAATGGCCGCAGGGTTCTGGCTGCCCGCCGTGCAAAGGGAAGAAAGAGACTGACTGTTTCCGATGAAATTTTCCGGAAATAATTGCTAACCAATCATAACAGATAAAGGCGGGTAAACAACCTGCCTTTTTTGTTTACTTGATGTATCTTTACCACAAATTTTTTCGATGGAACCAATTATCAAAACCATAGAGCCTAAAATTACTGACCTTTCTTTAAAGGGTATTGCCGAAAAGGTGATGTGCGGCCAGCGTATTAAGCCCAGCGAGACCGAATACCTATACGAGAAAGCCAACCTTGATCTACTATCGCAACTGGCTAACGTAGTGAACCAAAGGTTAAATGGCGATTACATTCTTTTCAACAAAAACTTTCATATTGAACCAACCAACCTTTGCGTTTTCAACTGCAAGTTTTGCTCGTACCACAAAGGTGCCGGCGACCCCGAGAGCTGGGTTTTCACTCTCGAGAATATAAGCAACATGGCTCGCAAGTACCAGAACAGCGATGTAACCGAGGTACATATAGTTGGCGGTGTTCACCCCAAGTGGGATTTGGATTACTACGGGAAAATGATCAAAGCCGTTAAGGAGATTCTTCCCAACATCCACGTAAAAGCCTTCTCCGCCATTGAACTCGATTACGTGATTCGTAAAAGCAAGCTATCGTACGCGGAGGGTTTGAGGATACTCAAAGAGTATGGACTGGATTCCATCCCAGGAGGGGGTGCGGAGATTTTCGACCCGGCCGTGAGAGCCAAAATATGCCCCAATAAAGCATCGGGCGCAGCGTGGCTAGCCATTCACAAAGCCGCGCATGAGATTGGCATTCAATCGAATGCCACCATGCTTTACGGCCATATTGAAAGTTACAGGCACAGGGTACAGCACATGGAGGCAATACGAAACTTACAGGACGAAACCCATGGCTTCAACTGCTTTATCCCTTTAAAATTTAGGGCAGCCAACAACCCCATGGGATACTTAGGCGAGGTAAATCTGGTTGAGGACTTACGTAACTTTGCGGTTTCCAGAATCTTCATGGACAATATCAAACATCTTAAAGCGTATTGGCCCATGCTTGGCATTCATAACACCCGCCTTGCCATCCACTTTGGCGCCGACGATATTGACGGAACTATCGACGATACTACAAAGATATACTCCATGGCTGGCGCCGAAGAGCAAAAACCAGTGATGACTGTTGACCGGCTGACCCAACTTATTAAAGAAGCGAATAAAATACCAGCCGAGCGCGACTCATTATACAATATTATTAAGCTATACAACTAATTGGTAGAATTATTACATGTTTATGCTATTTTTGTATCATGTTTAATCACCATGCATTATGACAACCAAAACCGCATTCGAGAAAGTAAAAAAGCACCTTCTGAAGCTATACCGAATCCCTTATATTAGCACGGTAATAAATGGATTAGGCTTGATAGTCGTAGTGCTTATTGCGCTCATGATCTTTTTAAGGATATACACCAGGCATAACCAGGAACAACCAACCCCTAACCTTATAGGTATGGCAGTAGAGGAAGCCGCTAAGGTAATTGCCGATAACAACCAGAGGATTGAAATTGCCGATTCGGTTTACATATTTAACAAGAAACCGGGAAGTGTAATCGCCCAGAATCCCGAACCGGGAACTATGGTTAAAAAAAACCGAAGGGTATTTGTTACCATCAATGCCAAAAACCCTATCAAAATTGAAATTCCTAATATAGTTGGCTACACCCTAAGGCAAGCCAAGGCTATACTTGAACAGGAAGGCTTTGAGGTTGGCACCCTATACTTCCGCCCCGACCTAGGACTAAACAATGTACTTGAACAACGATTTGATGGAAAAATTGCTGAACCGGGCACACGTATCCCCAAGGGCTCAAAGATCGACCTGGTTCTAGGCCAGGGCATGCAGGGTGAACGTACCGGAATACCACTACTCATAGGCCTTAAACTTAATGATGCAGTAAACAGAATAATTGAAGCATCGCTTAATGTTGGCAGAATACGATACGATGAAACAATAATTACGCACAACGACTCGTTAGATGCAAGGGTGTATAGCCAGTACCCTGCTTACATGGAAAACGCAACCCTAAGCTTTGGAACCAGGGTTGATATTTGGCTAACGCTAAACCAAGCGCGTATCCCAAAAATTGAACGTGCCGACTCGGTTAACGCTAAGCTAACCAAGCAGGCCGACGAAATCATAGAATAGCGATACAATGCAGAAAGCATTAATCACTCTAATACTCATTTTTGCTTCAAACTTTTCCTTTGGGCAGGAGATATTAGTAAACCTTTCGGGCTACCAAACAACTCAGCCTGTTGAAATGCCCAAAGAATCGAAAACAACCCTTACACTCCCTTTTTTCGACGATTTTGCCCGAAACCTGCCCTTTCCCACCCTTGAACTCTGGGAGCCCAGCAATGTAATTTCGAATCAAACCTATGCCATAAACCCACCTACCATAGGTGTAGCCACGTTCAATGCCATTAACCGCAAGGGCATTTTGCATGCCCATCTTACCACCTACCCACAACCTGCCGATACGCTTACCTCACTCCCCATAAACCTCAACTATCCGGCTACCGATAGCATCTACCTATCGTTCAGCGTTCAACCCGGAGGGTTAGGCTACCAACCCAGCCCAAACGATTCGCTTGTACTGGAACTGTTTAGCCCATCGGAAAACCGTTGGGTTAGAAGTTGGGCAGCGTCGGTCAACTTTAAAGCCAACAAAATTGAATTCTACAACCATTTGCTCAACAAAAAAACACAGAAAAACTCATCTAAACTCGATTCAACATTCTTTACCGTTAACATCAATATTAATAATCCTTCTTTTTTAGAAAACGGGTTCTGTTTTCGTTTTATTGGATACGCATCGCTCATGGAAAATGCTACAGTTCCTGGTCTCAAAACCAACTCCGACCACTGGCATATCGATATGGTTTACCTGAATAGGTTACGTAACTGGGACGATACCGTTTACAACGATATTGCGTTCCGCAAGCCCATTTACCCTTTCCTTAAAAATTACAAATCGATTCCTTGGTCGCACTTTGCCAAATCCCAAAACACTGAAATGAATGTTCCCCGTGAGTTTAAAATTGTTTACAGCAACCTTGGCCCAACCACATGGAATGTAACCCGCCGGTTTTCGGTTACCAACCTTTCAACGGGTGATGAGTACTCCTTTTCGGGAGGAGCTGAGAATATTTACGGATATCAGGAATTCGCATACACACGCCTGTTCGATTACAACTTTACTTCCGCTTGGCCCGATTCGGCTAAGTTCCTTATGAAAACATTCCTGCAAACCGATTTTGATGAGGCCACTAAACATTTCCGATATAACGACACACTGGCTCAGCAACTCAACTTTTATAATTACTATGCGCTCGACGACGGCAGTGCCGAAAGCGGCTATGGCCTTTTTGGCGAAGGAACTACAAACGCCATGGTTGCCCAACAATTTTACAACTATAAAACCGATACTTTGGTTGGCGTAATGGTTTACTTTAACCGTAGCTACCAGGATGCCAACAGCCAACCCTTTAAGATTACTGTTTGGGCCGATGACAACGGCAAACCCGGCAACATTATCTACCAGGAAAGCACCTCCCGACCCCAGTTTACCGATAGTTTGAACTGCTTTACCATTTACCGTATCGATCCCATTGAAATTCCCAAGAGTAACTTCTACCTGGGCTGGCAGCAAAACACCACTGAGTTTATGAATGTGGGATTTGACCGAAACACAAACAATCGCAAAAGGATTTTTCACAATCTGCCCGGTTACTGGACAAACACCCAGTTTGAGGGAACTATAATGATCAGACCTATTTTTGGCAAGTTTTACCAAATACCCACATCTACCCCCACAACATCAAGCAAGGGATTTAGAGTTTACCCCAATCCTGCCGCTGAGTTTATTTATATCGATACTGACATTAATGGGACAGCAAAATGGTATCAACTGATTTCCATAACCGGCCAGGTGATTGAAAGTAAACAGTTCTATTCAAACCAACCCATAGGCGTTGGACATATCCCGGCGGGTATATACATACTCCGAGTAAACCTGGCAAACGGACAATTCCTAACATCCAAAGTGGTTATAAAGCGATGAACGATAACCGGCTGTACGAACCCTATGATGAGCCGGAGAACGGAGCGGCGGAGCAGGCCGACCTTTACGAGCATTTCCGCATTGAGGTCGATAAGGGGCAAACACCAACTCGAATCGACAAGTTCCTGACCGAAAAGATACGCAACGTTAGCCGCAATCGTATTCAGGGTGCAGCCGAAGCAGGCAATATACTGGTTAACGGCAAAGCCGTAAAATCGTCGTATAAGGTAAAGCCACTCGATGCCATTTCCATTGTTCTGGCTTACCCACCCCGCGAAACCGATATCAAACCCGAAAACATCCCCATCGACATAGTTTATGAGGACGAGGCTTTGCTTGTGGTGAACAAGCCCGCCAGGATGATAGTGCACCCGGCACATGGCAATTTCACCGGCACGCTGGTGAACGCCCTACTCTACCACCTACGTGATGTTCCGCTCTTTAGAAGCGGCGAGGTTCGGCCTGGACTTGTCCACCGTATCGACCGAAACACATCGGGGCTGCTGGTTATTGCCAAAACCGAGATGGCCATGAATCACCTGGCCCGGCAGTTCTATGAACGCACCACCGACAGGCTATACGTTGCCCTTGTTTGGGGTGATATGGGAACCGATAGCGGAACAGTAACAGGGCATATTGGTCGCAGCATTCGCGACCGCAAGCGTATGCAAGTTTTCCCCGATGGGGAACAAGGTAAACATGCCGTTACACACTGGCGCGCAATAGAACGATTTGGACACACCACCCTCATTGAATGTAAGCTGGAGACCGGTCGCACCCACCAAATCCGCGCCCACATGGAATACATCAGGCATCCACTTTTCAGCGATGAGGTTTACGGTGGCGTTAAAATCCTGAAAGGTAACCTAACCACAAAGTATAAGCAGTTTGTTGAGAACTGTTTTGAGGTATGCCCCCGCCATGCCCTGCACGCCAAAACGCTTGGTTTTACCCACCCACTCACCAACCAGCGGCTTTACTTTGACTCACAGCTACCATACGATATGTCTGCGCTGATTGAGAAATGGAGAAAATACTCCACAGGAAAAGGTCTTGAAGAATAAAAATTTTTATGATGGTTCCTGACTAATAAAAAGCCATCTCAACTAGATTAAATCGTTCTTAACTTCAAACTCAACCTTACTATCCATCAATCGAATAGGCTTATTATCCTCATCCACCGCGGCAAAGATAAAGGTAGCATCAACAACCTTGTTTCGAGAATTTGAATACATATCTTCCTGATAAATCTCAACCAAAACTTCCATTTTTGTGGAGCCAACCTTTTGAACGTCACTGCTAATCTCCACAATCGTATTGAGCAGCACCGGTGCAATAAAATTGACCTTACACACCGATACGGTTACAATTTTCTTCCCGGAAAATAGGGTTGCAGTAATATAGGCCACTTCATCCAAATCCAACCACTGCATGGCCAAGCCCCCAAATAAAGTTCCATTATTGTTTAAGTCCCTTGGAAACATCACCCTATATTGAGTTGTTTTTGAACTTATCATCTACTAATTATTTTTTCGACAAAATTATTTATTTTTTTGCATTATGAACATTTGTTCATTATATTTGTATCGAACATTTACTCATAATATGGCTCGACTAAAAATTCCAAGAAAAGTAACAAATCCCCCAATAGTAAAGGGATTCAAGCCTTATGGCCCGGATTTAGATATTAAAAAGAAGGAGCCATTAATCCTGAACTTTGAGGAGTACGAAGCATTCAGAATGTGCGATTACGATATGTACAACCACCACCAGGCATCGGTGCTGATGAACGTTTCACGACCAACATTCACACGAATATATGCCTCGGCAAGAATGAAAATATCGAAAGCATTTGTTGAAGGCCGGCAAATTGAAATTGAAGGTGGCAAGGTTTACTTCGATAGCGACTGGTACCAATGCAACAGTTGCGGATGTGACTTTAACAATCCTCAAAAAAATATCCCGGTTCAAAAATGCCCTTTATGTGGTAGTCCTTCAATAGTAAGGCATACAGATGATATTTCAGAAAACAATCTAAACAATTCCATCCAGGATATGTGCATTTGCCCTAAATGCGGGTTTACAAAACAGCATCATTACGGAATACCATGCAGAAATGAGATTTGTCTAACCTGCAAAACACCTCTAACTAGAAAACATTACCAAACAAAGTAGATTATGAAAATTGCTATAACATCAAGGGGAAACTCTTTGGAATCTGAACTCGATCAGCGTTTTAGCCACTGTAAATACTTTGTTATTTACGATAAGCAAACCGGAACAGTTGAGATAATTCCAAACCCTTACAGGGAAGTTGAGGAGCAAGCTGGAACGTTAACCGTAAAATTACTTTCATCCAAAAATGTCGACAAGATCATCTCGGGAGAATTTGGGATGAAGGTAAAGCCCTTACTTGACAGTTTAAAAATCCAGATGATCATTCTCAAAGATTCAGATAGAACTATTCAATCGATAATTGAAATGCTCAATAATGTGAAGGATTAAACAAAGTGTTTTTAACCATTTAAAATATTGAGGAGGGTTACCAATGAAAATAGCAGTACCTACCATAGGGAGTATTCTCGGCGAATACCTAAATGAGTGCGAAGTCTTCACAATATTTTCAATCGACAGTTCTAATAATATTATCGACACGAAATTGCTATACACCCCAGAGGGCTGCGACTGTAAAAACAACATCCTTTAATAATGCAACGAAATGGGGTAAAAGTAATGCTGGCATACAAACTCCCAGAACACGCCGAAGGAGCTTGTGAGAAATTTGGAATAGAAGTCCACCTTGGATATAAAGAAAATATCAACGATGTGATAAATCAATTCCTAAAAAGTAACAAATAAAAACATTGAACATGCCAAAAATGGATGGAACTGGCCCTGAAGGGAAAGGTGCAAAAACAGGACGTAAACTAGGATATTGCGAGCCTTCACCCGAAGCCGAGCAAGAATTGAAGTTAGGGAAAGGCATGGGAAAGAAACGTCACTCAGGTGGCGGTCAGGGCAAAGGGAAACGATTAAAGTATAACGAAAAAACCAACCAGTAAAAAGGAGGTAATATGCCTGGATTTAATCAAACTGGCCCTATGGGACAAGGTCCTATGACCGGTAGACGAATGGGACGTTGCACAAACTTTGGTGCAAAACAAAGCAGTACGCCAAACTCCGAGGAAAGCAATCAACAAGAAAATTTCCTGGGCAGAGGATTCAGATTTGGCCGAGGACAAGGCGGACGTGGTCGCGGCCGTGGATTTGGAATGCGTAACAGATTTAGGGGTGGATTTTAGACTAAGGATTATACTATCAAAATTTTTAAGATGTCTAACTATTTGCCCCTTAAATTCCCTTACAGTAATAACCCACTGTAAGGGTTCTTTTAGAAACCCAAACAAATAAATATATCATACAAGTTAAAATTTAAACCACAAAAAATGAAAAAGAGATTTGCTATACCCATGGAAGGCAATGTGCTTTCGGCACATTTTGGCCATTGCCAAGCATTTGCGTTTGTTGATGTTGAAAACAACAATATTACCAAAGTAACCGTACTCGACCCTCCCGAGCATCAACCTGGGACATTCCCAAAATGGGTTGCTGAACAAGGTGCAACCGAGGTTATTGCGGGTGGAATGGGACCTCAGGCCGTTAATCTGTTCAACAGCTATGGTGTAAACGTTTTTGTTGGTGCTCCTATTAAAGGGGTTGAAGACCTTGTAAACGATTTTTTGGCTGGTAAGCTAAGCCTAAACGCAAACTACTGCGATCATGGCGATGGTAGTCACGAGCATCATCACCACAATGGAAACTTTCACTAAAACCGACATACATATTCAATCTCAGTGCTACGGTTGTTTTTTGAAAACATACCAGCGGCTATTCGAGAAATTTAGGCTAACCCAGGAGCAACAGGATGAGTTTTTAAATTTCTTCCACGATACCTTGGAGAGATTTAAAAACTCAACCAGCCCTGAGATTCAGAGAGAATTAAACCAACGATTAAGTAAAATTGTTGGGGTTGACGACCTTTTTGAGGATGAAAGGATTAAAAGTAATAGCATTGCGCTTGGATTGTATAACGATTGGAGCCCACAAGTCCCAATATCAAAAAATCCGTTCGATTTAGCTCTAAAACTCTCCATTGCAGGGAATATAATGGATTATGGAGCAAACAATGGTTTTGATATCAAATCCACAATTAGGCGGGTAATTTTCGCAAAATTCGCCATTAATCATAGTAAGCAGCTACAGGACAAAATCAAAGAAGCAAAATCCATACTCTATTTAGGCGATAATGCTGGAGAAATACTTCTTGATAAGCTGTTTATCGAAACAATCAATCACCCAAACATTACCTACGCTGTACGAAGCGGCTTTGCATTGAACGATGCTACGCTGCGCGATGCTATTGACGTGGGAATGAACTCCGTGGCAAAAGTTATTGAGAATGGATACGATGCTCCCTCCACAGTGCTAACAAAGTGTAGCCCTGATTTTATGGCAATTTACAACTCGGCTGACCTAATAATATCCAAAGGACAAGGAAACCTTGAAGGTTTAATAAACGAAAACGACCCTCGAATTTTCTTCCTACTAATGACAAAATGCGATGCTATGGCCAAACTTCTAAATGTTGCCAAAGGAAGTTTTATTGTTTACAACCCAACTAAAATGGATTAAAATGGAAAAAGTAAAAATAGGTATTATCATTTGCTACCGATACCCTACCTGTGCAGGTGGAAAAAGTTTCCGCTCGCTCCAAAACCGCGAAGGCGCTTTTGAAATGTACAAGGGTAAAGATATTGAACTTGTTGGATATACCACTTGCGAAGGTTGTCCGAGTGGAAATATTGAGTACGCTCCTGCTGAAATGAAAAAAAACGGCGCCACACACATCCATTTGGCCACAGGACTATTAGTTGGCTACCCTCCATGCCCCAGGCTAAACCATTTTACCAAATTCATACCCGAAAAAAATGGGCTAAAAGTGATATTTGGTAATCATCCAATTCCTCAGAAATATTTTACCACACATACAAATCTGAACACCTGGAACTCTGCATTCTTTCAGGAAGCAATAAAAGATACACTTACCGACAAAGTTACACGTTTGCAGTATGATTAAAAAGAGAAGTTTGAAAATTGCTATTGCCAGCGGAAAAGGGGGTACAGGGAAGACACTACTTTCAACCAATCTTGCAGCATTTCTTAGTGAAAGGGAAAGTACTCTTTTGGTTGATTTAGACGTGGAGGAGCCAAACGACTTGCTCTTTATAAAAGGCAATAAAGTGCATGCAGAAGAGCAATATAAAATGATTCCGCAGTGGAACGAGAGCAAGTGCACCCTATGTGGCGAGTGTACAAAAAACTGTAAGTACCATGCAATAGTACAAATGGGCAATTTTATTGCGGTTTTCAAGGAACTGTGCCATAGCTGCTATGCCTGTTCCGAACTTTGCCCAACAGGGGCATTGCCTATGCAACCCCACAAAATGGGCGAAACTACAGAATACACATCCAGTAACCTTAACTTCATTGAAAGCCGACTGATAGTGGGCGAAGAACAAGCCGTACCTTTAATTCACAAAACACACAAACTAGTTAACGAGAAGTTTACCAATACCAAATTCCAAATATTCGATTGTCCTCCGGGAACATCCTGTCCGGTTGTAGCTGCAACCGAGAATGCCGATTTTGTAATTCTTGTGACAGAGCCAACGCCCTTTGGGCTCCACGACCTAAAATTGGCTGTAGAAACCATGCGTAAACTGGAAAAACGATTCGGAGTTGTAATTAATCGCTTTGGAATTGGCAACAACGATGTTGAGAACTACTGTCAAAAAGAACAAATTGATATAATAACTAAAATCCCATTCGATAATGAAGTTGCAAAGTATTACTCGAATGGAGATTTGGTTTATAACAAGGTTGATTCAATGAGAAATTCGCTTAACGAAATTCTGGATTTCCTAAAGAATAACTTTACAACTAAATCCTTCAAGGGTTTTAAATCTAGTGAAATAACCACGGAACTTAACAAATGTAAATGAAGGAAATAGTTGTACTATCGGGCAAAGGAGGGACTGGGAAAACCTCAATCACAGCATCGCTGGCTGTGCTAGCAGGCAGTGATGCGGTTGTGGCCGATTGCGATGTGGATGCTGCCAACATGCATCTGCTTATGCAACCTGACTTTGCTCAATCGGCTGAGTTTTACAGCGGCGAGCTAGCCATAATCGACCAAAATGTTTGTACACAATGTGGAATATGCTCGGAAAAATGCCGATTCGGGGCAATCCCTTTAATCAATAATACTTACACCGTAAACCCTTTATCGTGCGAGGGATGTGGATATTGCCAAAAAGTTTGCCCAACCGAAGCAATATCAATGAAAAGCAGAAAATCAGGATACGTTTACATCTCATATACTAAAGTAAACAGCATAATGGTGCATGCCCGATTGGACATAGGCGCCGAAAATTCCGGAAAACTCGTCGCTAAGGTAAAGAGCGAGGCCAAAGAACTAGCAGAGCGAGAAAACAAATCCTATGTTATTGTGGATGGTTCGCCAGGGATTGGTTGCCCAGTAGTATCATCGTTATCGGGGGCTAATTACGTGGTTTTGGTAACAGAACCAACCGTTTCGGGGCTACATGACCTAGAACGAATTTACAACGTCATAAAACGCTTTAGAATAAAAACCGGGTGTGTAATAAACAAGTTTGATATTAACCCAAAGATAACCAATGAAATTATGGAATTCCTGAAAAAAGAGGGAATAACGCATTTAACCAATATCCCTTTCGATTTGGCATTCATAACAGCCATGACTGATGCCAAAACAATAGTGGAAACCAATAGTCCATCAAGGGAACTTGTTAATACTGTTTGGAAATTAATAATAACTGAAGCCAATATAAATTAAGAAAATGAGAATTGCATTTACCTCAACAGGAAAAGCTTGGGATTCAATTATAGATTCCCGCTTTGGCAGAACTGAATTTATTGTGATTTACAACGAGAAAACCCAAAAACTGGAAGTAATTGATAATAGTGCAATTAAAAGCGAAGCTCACGGGGCGGGAACCGCAACAGCACAAAAGATGTACGAGCTGAAACCCGATGTACTTATAACTGGGAATGGCCCTGGTGAAACCGCTGCACGCGCTCTAAAAAATCTAAACATGAAAATTTACGTTGATGCCCACAACCTTACTCTTGAACAAGCTTACGAAAAGTACAAGAATGGTGCACTAAAGCAAATATAGCAACGCGCAAAACAAATGGACGAGTTAGTATTTGGACCTGTTCCCTCACGTAGGTTAGGAATAAGCCTTGGGGTAAACAACATTCCCCATAAGGTTTGTTCCTATTCATGTGCATACTGTCAGGTGGGCAAAAGCAATAAAATACAAATTGACCGGCAAGTGTTTTACTCTCCCGAAACCCTGACAAAACTAGTGGAACAAAGGCTAAAGAAATTAAAACATCAAGATTATCCCAGCTATATAACCATTGTACCCAATGGTGAACCTACTCTTGATATTAACCTGGGTAAACTAATTGAAAATTTAAAAGCATTCGGCCTTCCGGTTGCGGTTATTACTAACTCCTCCCTCATTCATCGGGACGACGTAAAAAAGGATTTGTTGAACGCCGATTATTTATCATTTAAGATTGATACAGTAAATCGCAATACTTGGAAACAAATTAATAAGCCGCATAGGGAACTATTACTAGGCGAGTGCCTGAACGCTCTTTTATCGTTTAAAAAAGAGTATCACGGAAAACTCATAACTGAGACAATGCTTATAAAAGACAAGAATGAATCCGATGGAGAGCTATCAGCCACAGCAGAATTTTTACAACAGTTGAAACCCAGTATCGCCTACCTCTCTATTCCCACTCGTCCACCAGCTTTCAAAGATACATCTCCCCCTAATGAGGATATTCTGCTTAAAGCCTATGAGATATTCAACTGGTATTGCCTAGAAGTGAAATACCTCTCCGTATACGAAGGCAATGAGTTTAGCTCGTCGGGGGATTTTGAGAAGGATTTGCTGAGCATTACTGCGGTACACCCCATGCGAATTGATGCAGTGAAAGAGTTAATGCTCAAAACCAAAATAAACGAAATTATACTTCAAAAACTGGTAGATGAAAATAAAGTGAAAAGGATACGTTACCAAAACCAAACCTTCATTGTTAGAACTTTCAATGAATAACCCGCTAAAATGTTAAAGCATATAAACCATGAACCATAGCAATCCACAAAACGGTTATATACACCTTTACACGGGAAATGGAAAGGGAAAAACAACAGCAGCCATGGGATTAGCAATCAGAGCTGTTGGAGCAGGGAAAAGTGTTTTTATTGCCCAGTTTGTTAAAGGAATGTATTATTCCGAACTGGAAGCCTTAAAGCGATTCACTGAGATTACCCTGAAACAGTACGGTTTGGATTGCTTTATTGTCAATAAACCCACTCAAAATGATATTGAGGCCGCACAAAAAGGTTTGATAGAGGTTTCTAGAATTATTTCGGAAAATCGTTATAACATGGTGATATTGGATGAGGTTTGTATTGCGCTTCATTACCACCTTTTTGGATTAAACGAAATAGTAAACCTTTTAAATCATAAACCACAGCCCATGGAAATTGTTTTAACAGGAAGATATGCTCCTCAAGAACTTATTGCCATGGCTGACCTGGTAACAGAAATGCAAGAAATAAAACATTACTACAAACGAGGAGTAAAAGCCCGAAAGGGTATTGAGTACTAATAACTAATAAAACTAATAAAACTATGAAACGAACTGATGTACTTATTATTGGTGGCAGCGCAGCCGGTATGGTTACAGCCACAACAGGAAAGGCCCATTGGCCTGAAAAAAGCTTCACTCTGGTAAAAAAGCATAAAGATGTTATGGTTCCCTGCGGAATCCCATACATTTTTGGCACACTGGGAAGCAGTGAAAAAAACATCATGCCCGTTGATGCCACCATGCAAAAAATTGGTGTAGAGTCGCTCGTTGACGAAGCCACAAACATCGACACAAAGGGAAAAGTGGTAAGCTTTGCCAGTGGAGAAAAAATCCATTACGAAAGACTGGTTATTGCCACAGGTTCAAGTCCAATAAAACCTAAATGGTTAGCAGGAGCCGATTTGGAAAACGTTTTTGTGATTCCAAAAGACAGAGCTTACCTTGACGAAATGAAAAGCAAGCTTGGCTCTTTAAAAAACATTGCGGTTATTGGAGCCGGATTTATTGGCGTTGAATTTTCCGATGAACTTGCCAAAAATGGTTACAATGTTACCCTTGTTGAAAAACTACCCCACATTCTCAATCTTGCCTTCGATGTTGAACTATCATTAAAGATTGAAGAACTCCTCACAAACAGGGGTGTAAAGGTTGTTACCGGAGTAGGAATAAGTAAAATAAATGGTCCCAACAAAGTACAATCCATTGAGCTAGAAAACGGTCAAAAATTAGAAATGGATGCTGTGGTTTTAACTATGGGTTACAAGCCAAACACCGAACTTGCCAAAAATGCGGGTATTCAAGTGGATGAAGATGATTTTATTGCAGTTGATGAGTACATGCGCACGCATACTCCCGACGTATTTGCAGTTGGCGATTGTGCACAAAAACGTGATTTTGTCACCCGGCGTCGAGTTCCAACAATGCTTGCTTCTACAGCTTGCGCCGAAGCCCGAATTGCTGGTATGAATTTATTTAACCTTCACGTGGTTAAAACCTTTAGCGGAACCATTGCCATATACTCTACTGCAATTGGCACCAACGGTTTTGGAACTGCCGGCGTTACAGAGCTAAGAGCCCAACAAGAAGGATTAGCCACCTTAACAGGCTTATTTGAAGGTGTTGACAGGCACCCTGGTAATTTACCCGATGCTCATAAACAGATTGTTAAACTAATTGCAGCCGCAAACTCTGGAGTAATTGTAGGCGGTGAGGTTATTGGCGGTTTGGAAGCAGGTGAACTAACCAACGTTATTGGATTAGCCATTCAAAACCGCATGTCGGTTAACTCATTTTTAACCATGCAAATTGGTACACATCCGTGCTTAACAGCTTCGCCTGCAGCCTATCCTCTAATTAAAGCTGCTGAACAAATTGCAATAAAGATGTTAAGAAAATAGTACTATGCCTGCTTTTGAAAAAGTCAACCTTGATGGAGTTAAGAACATAATAGTAGTGGCCTCGGGTAAAGGCGGAGTAGGGAAATCGACAGTATCGGCTAACTTAGCTATTAGTTTAGCCCGTAATGGCTATAAAACAGCCCTTGTTGATGCCGATATATTTGGTCCATCGATACCAAAAATGTTTGGAATAGAAAATGCCAACCCCGAGGTTACTCTCCTTGGTGACAAGGAGGTGATGTTTCCAGTAGAAAAGTTTGGCGTTAAGATTATGTCCATTGGATTTTTTGTGAAGAAAAATCAAGGCTTAATCTGGCGTGGCCCAATGGCAGCTAATGCCATTATGCAACTTTTTGAGAGTACTGTTTGGGGCGACATTGACTACATGGTTGTTGATTTCCCTCCAGGAACAAGCGACATTCAGCTTACGACCGTTCAAAAACTCCACCTTGCCGGTGCAATTATAGTAACCACACCGCAGGAAGTTGCCGTGAACGACGCTCGCAAAGCAGCATCGATGTTCAATAACCCTGACTTGAAGGTCTCTATTCTTGGCGTTGTTGAGAATATGGCTTGGTTTACACCCGCTTCACATCCCGATGAAAAATACTTTATTTTTGGTAAGAATGGTGGTATTTTGCTTTCGCAGGAACTCGGAACGAAACTTCTTGGACAAATTCCATTAATTTCTGAAGTGTGTGAATGTTCCGACAATGGATCAAGCATATTTAATACAAACAACCAAATAGTAACTAACGCCTTTGATAAATTGACTGACACTGTTGTCAATTCAATTTAACCTTTTCTCTTAAATAGACCCGACATGCAATATCTGTCGGGTCTTTTCTGTTGTAGTCGTTGCCTCTACCCAAAATTATTGCTGGGGTTAAACTTTCCTTAAAGCTATCAGAAATTATTGTTCCGATGGATGGCCTATGAATAAGTTGATAAAACGCTTGGATTACAAGAAAGTGCAAAGCAAAAATAAACACCTACCCTGTTTTACTTATCCGCTCCAGCTGACCGAAGTTAAGAATTTCAACTTTATTGCCATTAATATCAATAATCCCATCCTTTTTGAAGTCTTTAATGGCACGGATGATGCTCATAACCGACACTCCGGTATATTCGGCCAAATCTTTACGGCTAAGGGTTAAGGTAAAGGGGTTGGCCTTGTAAACTACCCTTGAGAGGTAGAGGAGCGTATCGGCAAAGCGACCGTTAAGCTGCTTATGGGTTAGGCTTACCAGCCTGTCGTAGTTATAAATGGTGCAATAGTTGAGCTGATTTACCACTTCGGTTGCAAATTTCCCATTTTCCTGGATTAGCTTCTCAAAAGTAGTCCGGTTAATGGAACAAATGGTTGTGTCTTCTATAGCCGAAACCGAGTAGTCGAGAATTTGGTTCTTAAAAAGGAAAGGGAGGCCTATAAGGCTTCCAACCCCAAAAATGCTAAGTATCAGGTTACTGCCATCAGGGAGTTCCTTGTAAACCTTTACCATGCCACTTTGGAGGTAAAGGATATGGGTGTAGAAGTTACCCTGCTTGGCAACCATCTCTCCCTTACGGTACGATATTTCCGCCCTGTTGCTATCGGCATAAGCAAGCTCATTCTCGTTTAGCTGCTTAAAACAATCCGACTTGTTATTGCAAAGCAGGCATGATTTTTTGGACTCAACCATCTGTTAATTAAATTACAATTAAATAAATGATGATATAAATCATCTTTTTTGTCAACACGTGTTAATTAAAAACCTTTGCAAATTTAATCTTTTTACACTAATATGTTAAAGCTTTAATTATTTGTTAGTCAAATAACATATCTACTTTTACATATCTATATATCTGTTTATTTTAATTCACAAAACAAACTATAAACCAATGAATATCAGAAATGTAGCAAACCTTTTTGTTTTACTATTCCTGATTTGGTTGCTGCTTACCGGAACCTTTGAGCTAACAAGCCTGGTTTTAGGAGTTACAATTGCAGGTTTATTCGCTCTTAATTTTGGTAAGAACAGTAGCGTTTTTGGGAAGTTCCGATTAACGCCAAAGGTATTCGTTTACTCACTAATCTACCTTTTCGTGATTGCTTGGGAGATTGTGAAATCGAATATCGATGTGGCGCTAAGGGTTATAAACCCTAAACTTCCTATTAATCCGGGAATTGTAAAAATCAAAACGCGGCTAAAATCGCCCATGGGGCGGATGATTCTGGCCAACTCCATCACCCTAACGCCGGGTACGCTTACCATCGACATAAAAGATGATGAGCTCTACATCCACTGGATTGACGTGAAAACGCTGGATGCCGAAAAGGCAAGTCAGGAAATTCTGGGAAAATTTGAGAAACTACTGGAGGTAATTTATGGTTAACACCATTCTAATTATGGCAGGCGTGCTCATGGCCTTGGGCATCCTGCTGGCGCTGTTCCGATTTATTCTAGGACCCGATGTAACCGATCGTGCCATTGCATTTGATGTGATGACGGTGTCATCAATCTCGGTCATTGCTCTTATTGCTTACTTTGCCGGCCGTGTTATTTACCTGGATGTGGCTTTGGTTTATGGCTTACTCAGCTTCCTTAGTGTAGTTGTAATAGGCCGTTATATAGAAAGGGGGTTGTAATGGAAATTCGTGAAACTGTAGGAGCAGCTGTAACCCTGTTGGGTTCAGTGTTCATTTTCCTAGGAGGTCTTGGCATAGTTCGTATGCCCGACCTATTCAACCGCATTCAGGCAGGAACTAAAGCTTCAACTTTAGGAACCATACTTAGCCTTCTGGGGCTTGCCATTATGAACGAGGCATGGATATGGAAGTTGTTGGTTATCATATTTTTTGTGCTAATCACAAACCCCATTTCGTCCAATGTGATTTCTCGTGCAGCCCATTTCCGGGGTACTAGGATGACAAATAAAACCGTAGCCGACCTTTTGAGCGATAAGAACAAAAAAATATCGGAGGAGTAATCATGAGTATATTACTTGCCATATTCTTGGGTTTGGTTATTCTGGTTCTTGCCGGAACAGCCATTTATCATAAGAATACAAAGGTTGCCATTATTGCTGCCGGGGCTGTTGGGCTTTTTGCATCGGTACTATACATTTTGCTTGCAGCCCCCGACGTGGCTTTGACCGAAGCGTCGATAGGTAGTGGATTGTCAACTATCATCTTCTTTTACGTATTAAATAAAATCCGACAGACCAATGATTAAGAAAGGAATACTACTGCTAATACTGGTTGGCTTCTTTGCTGTAATTAGCAGCCTGATTATCAACTTTACTGGTAACGAGGCGCTAAACCCAATGGCAAAACACTACGCCGAAAACGGGCCATCGGAAGTTGGTGCTGCCAACCTGGTAACTGCCGTGGTGGTTACCTATCGTGGACTCGACACCCTGGGTGAGATTACCATTTTGTTTATTGCAGCTGCCATTATTGGGTTTTTCCTGAAAGCGCACAATGCAGATGCTGACCGACCAAGTAGATTGAGAAAAACCAGTGAGATTCTGGAAACCGCATCCACTTTGTTAGTGCCAACAATTTTTATGCTTGGAGCCTATATCTTTATCAATGGCCATTTAACGCCTGGTGGAGGGTTTCAAGGTGGCGCAGTAATGGCGTCAGGGGTTATGATGATAATTCTGGCTCGCCCTACTTCAAAATTTAACCATAAGCTTTTGTCGGTTTTAGAATCGGTTTCGGGTGTGGCTTTTGTTATTTTGGGTGTGCTTGGAGTTGTTTTGGCTAGCGGATTCCTAAACAACAGTTTCTTACCACTTGGTGAGCTAGGAAGCATCCTTAGTGCAGGTGCAATACCCATAATATACGTTTCCATCGGAATAAAAGTAGGCTCAGAGCTTACAGGTATTCTCGATTCTCTTAAAGAACATCAAAACGAAATATAGCCATGACCCAATACTTTTCATTAGAATTCATAACCATGCTAACAGGTTTTTTGCTAATCATTGTTGGCATTTGGGGCATGATAAGCCAAAAAAATCTAATTAAGATAGTAATTGGCTTTAGTTTGTTCGATACAGGGCTTAACATTGTAATTGTCAGCCTATCGCACATAAAAAATAGTACTGCCCCAATTATTGACAAGGCTGTTGATGTATCGCAGGCAGCAAGCAAGATTGCCGATCCCGTGCCACAGGCACTTGTTCTCACTTCAATTGTAATCGGGCTGGGGGTAACAGCCCTTATGCTTGCATACGTTCTACGCTTGTATAGGGAGAAAAAATCACTGGATATTAACTCTTACACCGATTTGAAATGGTAAACCCAATACATATAGTTTCCATAGCGCTGGGAGTAGCCTTTGCGCTTGGATTTTTAGGGAAAAGGGATAAGGTTGCCCTTGGATTTGTGTATGCGGCCCTAGCAGGTATGGTAGCCATATCGGCTGGTTGGCTAGGCCATTTATGGGGTAACGCAGCGGAACCCGTACAAGTTTTCACGGGTGGATTTAAACCACCCTTTGCCATAAACCTGCAAATGGGGTTGAGCGAATCTGTTTTCACCCTTCTCATAAACATGGCAGGTTTGCTTGGTGCCATCTACCTTGCCGATGAAATGCTAAAAACCGGCAAAAACATGATGCAAGTATTCTTAGTCCTGATACTTGGGCTGAATGTAATGGTAATGACTCGCGACCTATTCAACCTGTTTGTTTTTATGGAGATACAGAGCATTGCCATTGCAGGATTAGTAATTCTAAACCCTAACTGCAAATCCATTCCTGCAGGTTTCAAGTATGTGATTGCCACAGGCTTAATTTCGGGATTACTGCTCCTTGGGACCGTTTTTGCCTATTACTTTGGAGGCACACTAAATATCGATTACATCAGTCAGGCTTCGCTTTTATATGTTAAAGGTGGATTTGTTGCCATTTTTCTTGTAATTCTTTCAGCTGTACTTGAACTAAAACCTTTCCCGGCCAACGGTTGGGCTCTGGATGTTTACGAAGGAGCTCATCCCGGTGTTGGGGCGATAGTTTCGGCGGCATCAGCTACTGCAGGAGTGTTTGTTTTGGATAAGTTGATGGCATTTGGCAATTCATCCTTTTTTAATGCATTAAGCTTAATAGGCGCCATAACCTTTCTTGCATCGAATTTGCTTGGTATTAAACAGGATAACACCCGTAGGCTTTTGGGTTACTCATCGGTAGGGCAAATTGGTTTAGTAATGACTGTTATTGGCCTTAAGCCATATCTCGGTGAAAGCACCAAATTCATTGCTATGGCAATTCTTCTATCGCACTACCTGGCCAAAGCCGGTTTATTCTGGCTTGCAGGAATAGCAAATTCCGATAAACTAAAGGATTGGGGAGCCATTAGAGGGCATCGAATTTACCTTTTTCTGATGGGAACCTTTATTTTTACACTGGTTGGCTTTCCGCCATTCCCATCGTTTTTCGGGAAATGGCAATTAGTAATGCAACTAGTTAACAATCAACATTTCTGGTTACTGTCTATTATACTGCTTGGCTCATTCTTTGAAGGTGTTTACCTGTTCCGCTGGTTGGGCTATGCCATCAAATGGGATGAGGTTGAACAGAACTACCCTAAAATCAAACTACATCAGTTCATTCCCATTGCCATTTTTGCTGTTCTGACTTATGCCTTAGGGTTCTTCTTTGGCGAACTATCAGGTTATAAATCCACCTTCATATACATGGCAGCCGCTTTCATTGCATTCCTTTACATAGTTGATTTTTTACCTGTGTTCATAAAAAACACGCTGTCCATTGCTGCAATGGGATTTTACCTGTACACAAATCTGAGCAGCTATCAATCATACTACCTTATTTTCCTTGCAATATTTGTAATGGGTGGCTTAATTACTCTGTTAGCTGGCTACACATTTAAGGGTAAACGTACAGGATTTTATCCGCTTGTAATGATGATGTTTGCAGGGCTAATTGGATTGCTGGAGGCAAATACTACGCTGGAATTCTTTTTTGCGTGGGAGTTAATGACAGCCGGTTCATACTTCCTGATTATCCGTGGTAAAAAATCGATGGAGCATGCATTAAGCTATATTCTTTTTTCGGTTGGAGGCGCCTACCTTATTTTAAGCGGTTTTGGCATTGCACAAATTGGCCACACGGGGATGGGGCTTGATATTTTAAAGGATGTTCACTACTACGCGCCCATAGCTTTCACGCTAATGGCAATTGGTTTCATGACCAAATTGGCATCGATAGGCCTTCATATCTGGTTACCCGGTGCACATGCTGAGGCGGAAGCCGATGTTTCGCCCATGGTATCGGCAATTTTGTTAAAGGCAGGTGTTTTTGGCCTGGTAATGCTGTTCTTGAGTATGGGACCGCAAAAGCTTTTTGGCATTGATGTTCTTTATGTGCTAAGCTGGATAGGTGCCTTAACCGCACTAATGGGCAATATGATGGCCGCTTTTCAGGAGGATGCCAAGCGGTTACTGGCCTACTCAAGTATTGGTTTCTTAGGTTACGCGCTTTTCGGCTTATCGATGATGTCGCACCTTGGCTGGTTAGCTGCGCTTGCATTGGTAATCATGCACTTCCTTTTTAAGGCACTACTCTTCTTGGCCATAGGTGGTGTAGCAATGCGAACAAAGACAAAGTACATGTACCAGATGGGTGGGCTTATAAAGAAGATGCCTTTTACCTTCATATCTGTTCTAATAGGAATTATAGTTATTGCAAGCGTACCACCTCTAACCGGATTTGGTGGCAAATGGATAATGTACAACGCCATAATGGAAAAAGAATGGTTCTTCCAAGCGGGTATTGTATTCTTTGCCGGTGTAATTGCATTTCTTTACTGCTTCCGACTTATAAACACCATATTTTTAGGACAACTGAAAGATGAGCATCGCAAGTTAAAGGAAGCACCTTTCTGGATGCTCTTCCCACAGTATATCATTCTCATTATAGTATTAGTGATTTCGGCGTTACCCAATTCACTGTTAAAACCCATTGGTGAGATTCTGATGCCTTACTTTCCGGCAGGTGCGCTTGAATGGCATGGCCAGCTTGCGCTTAGTGCATACGGTTACTGGAACGGTATGCTAATCATGATGATAGTATTCGGAATTTTTGCCTCAGTCTTTGCATGGCTTTACATTATCAACCGCAAGGCTCAAAAGGTAAGACAGTTCAACATTGTATATGCTGCCGAAAGGCCATCGCGTCCGGAAACAACACATTTTGCGTATAACTTTTTTGCCCCTTACCGCAAAGCACTTGGATTTCTGGTAGCACCGGGCATAACCAATTTCTGGGATGCTGTTAGCGATGGCGCACATGCCATTGCCGATAAAGTTCGTAGCATTTACAACGGAAACGGACAAACATATCTGGCTCATATTATTGCCTATGTGGTAATTATTTATGTTCTAATCAACGGAGGATTTTAGATGCAATTTGAACTAAAACATATTACTTATGGGTTGCTTACTCTGTTCATTGTTTTGAACTATGGGTTAATCCTTCAGGGTATTATGCCCAAAATTGCAGCCCGGGTTGGCCGAAGGTACGGAATTCGGTGGTATCAACCTTATATCGACATTATTAAAAACCATGCAAAGCGAAGTAAGATAACCCATGGGATAATGTACTACTTGGGGCCGGTATTCAGGCTTTCGGGAGGTATTGGGTTACTTATGTTTATGCCTGTTATTTTTGGCTCACCCTATTTTGGCAACTTCTCCTTTGCCGGTGACCTAACACTTGTGCTTTACTTCCAGTTTTTTGGCGTATTGGGCATGGCTCTTGGCGCAGGTGAAAGCGGGCATCCACATTCGGCTATAGGAGTTTCCAGAGGGTTATCGCAGGTTACAGCCCTTGAATTGCCTTTAACGCTGGGTGTAATTTCTATTGCCATGCAATATGGCACGCTTAGGATTGCCGATATTGTTGCAGCCCAACAGGGAGGAATCATGAACTGGACTATATTTACCAATCCATTTGCTGGAGCTGCTTTGATGCTCTCGTTCCTGGGTTCAATGGGGCGTGCACCATTCGATGTTGTTCTTGCCCCGCAGGAAATCCCCATAGGGCCTCCCACCGAATACCACTCGGGATTTTTGGGAATACTCCAGCTTAACCGTGCCATTTTTCCAGTGGCTAAGCTAATTCTTTTCATGAATCTGCTTTACGGGGGCGCAACCAGCTGGCCTGAACTGTTCATTAAAACCTTTTTCATCTACCTATGGTCGGTATTTGTTGGGGTTGCCTTTCCGCGCTTCAGGGTTGACCAGAGCGTTCGCTGGTTTCTGGGTGTTCCGCTCCTTTTTGGAATTATTGCCATTCTTTTAATCTGATTTTGAAATAAGTAATATCACTATAACCATGAGTAAAAGTGATTTAGAGAAAAGGACTGTAATGTCGCCCGATGGGGAACCGATAGAGATTAATCCGCTTCAGGATTACTTTTGCGACGCCCATCCAAAAGTCCATGAACCCGTACTTCCCATCTTTGAAAAATTTCTGAACTGGGCCCGTTCCGAATCGTTATGGGTATTAGGGTTTGGTACCGGTTGCGGTGCCATTGAGATGCGTCCGCTCATGACCCCACGGTTTGATGCTTACCGTTTTGGTATTCAATGGCGACCTACGCCACGCCAATCATCGGTTTTTATTATTTCGGGATACCTTTCGGTAAAAACCCTAAAGAGGGTTATCCGCAGCTACGAGCAAATGCAAAATCCAAAGTTTGTAATTGCTCTGGGTAGCTGCACCATTAACGGGGGCATGTACTGGGATAGCTACAATACCATAAAAAGGCTCGACCACTACTTACCGGTTGATGTTTACATTGCTGGCTGCATGCCACGCCCCGAAGCCATTCTGGCAGGATTTGAAAAACTTAAAGAGCTTATTCGCCAAGGAAAAGGCGAAGGAGCCAACCTCTACGCCCAGAACTTCGACTGGTATAAGGCTAACCAGAAAAAAATAATCAAAGATTGGGATATGCCCGATTATAACTGGTAAAAACTACAACAATGAGCACACCATTTGACAACATAAAAACCGTGTTCCGCAATGCTGAGGTGAAGCCACAACGACAAGATCTTTACCACCTAAGCATCCCAAAGGAACAGCTGGTAGCACTGGTAACTCACCTTAAGGAAGTGGAAGGCTACTTACACTTAGTTCAACTTACTGCTGTTGATTGGATTGAAAAAAATCAGTTTCAACTCACCTACATCCTTAATAATCCCACAAAAAGGTTGGATGTTATGGTGAAAACATTTATTGATAGGGATAATCCAACGATGGATACTATCCACCACATGTGGGAGCAAGCCGCAACCTATCAGCGCGAACTACGTGAGATGTTTGGGATCGACTTCCCAGGTAGTCCAAGGGTTGACAAACCCTTTATCCTTGAAGGCTGGGACAACATTCCTCCATACCGGCGCGACTTTGACACCAAAAAGTATGCTGAGGAAACCTACTTCCCACGCCCGGGAAGAGAAACTAACGATCCAAAAGAGTACATGAAGAAAAAACTTTACCCCGATGAAATTTAAGGATATTTTAGAGATAAAGGAAGACCGCAGTCTTTACCCTCCTCTTAACAGCGAGGGCAAAATAGATGTTGACCTGAGCTCACATAAATATGTAAAGTTGTGGCATGGGCCCCAGCACCCGGGTACCACGGGCAACATGTCGCTGGAGCTCACCTTGCTGGGCGACGAGATTATGGACTGCGAAACCCATGTTGGATACCTTCACCGTGGTTTTGAGAAGTTAATGGAACGCCGCAAGTGGATTCAATGTTTCCCAATTGTTTGCCGCATTACCGTACCGGAACCCGACCACAACGAGTATTGCTTTGCAGCTGGAGTTGAGGAATTGGCAGGCATTGAAATCCCCGAAACAGCAAAATGGCTTAGAACCTTAACGCTGGAGATGGCGCGCCTGCAAAGTTACCTGATGTGGATTGGCGGACAGGCTGGATCGTTGGGTATGGGAATCATTGGTCAGTGGACTAACTACTGCCGCGACCTTGTGCTCGACCGCTTTGAGGAGTTAACGGGGGGACGTGTTTACCACATGTATATCATTCCTGGCGGTGTTAGAGGTCTCTTACCCGATGGCTTTGAAAAACGAATGGAGGAAACCCTCAAAACCATTGAGGAATTTATGGAGGATATCGAGGAGGTGATGTTCAACAATGCTGTTTTCAAAAAACGCACTGTTGGCATGGGATACATCGACCCCAAATGGATATACCAGTTTGGCATTACAGGCCCAAACGCCCGCGCTGCCGGACTTCCCGATGATGTTCGCAAAAAGTATCCATACCTAAAATACCCTGAACTCGACTTTGACCCCATAGTAGGAAAGGATTCCGATATTTATACCCGTGCCGACGTTCGCCGTCGCGACCTACTGCTTTCAGTTGACCTTATCCGTCAAATACTGGCTAAAATGCCCAAAAAGGGTGACTTTAAGGCGCCTACACCAAACGTGCTGCATTGGCAAATACCTGCAGGCGAAACCCTTATCCGTTCCGAATGCACCCGAGGCGAGTTTGCCTACTACATCGTTTCCGATGGTAGTGAATACCCCCGCCGTATTAACGTCCGTGGGCCCAGCTACACACACGCTGTTGCACTGTTGGAAAAGATGATTATCAATACCAACCTTGCCGATGTGGCCGGGTTAATGACCTCATTACATACCTACCCACCTGAAATCGAAAGGTAATTTTTGAAACGCAATCAAACTATGGCACGAATAAAAGATATCATAAGCCCTTTTACTGCATGGAAAAATGTGGTTAAGGAGCCGGTTACCATTAAGGAGCCGCTTAAAAGAGAGGCTGCACCAAGATACCGCGGTTTCCATAAAAACGATGTAGATACCTGTATAGGGTGCGGCACATGCGAGTCAATCTGCCAGAACGCCGCCATCGATATGGTTCCGGTTGAGGGTATTGAAACAAGGAATGGCGATAGCGGCCTAAGACCCCGTATCGACTACGGACGTTGCTGCTGGTGCGCCCTTTGCGTTGATGTTTGCACAACAGGCTCGCTGTCCATGTCGAACCACTTCAAGTGGGTCGATTCCGACCCCGATGTATTCCGGTTTATTCCCGGTGTTGATAAAAAGGAATGGGACAATGAACCCAATGGCTACAGGAAACCCAGCCCCAACTACGAACTCTACAGCAAGGAGCGAGTTCATATGCCTGAACTCAAACCCGAAGAACGAGATAAATCGTTCATCGAAATTGTTCGCGGGTACTCTAAGGAACAGGCCATGAAGGAAGCCGACCGCTGCGTGGAATGTGGCATTTGTGTTGCAACATGTCCGGCACACATGGGAATACCAGAGTATATTAAAGCCATTCGAAACGACGACCTTAACGAAGGCTTACGCATACTTTACGATACTAACCCCCTTCCAGAGGTTTGCGGTCGCATATGTACCCATAAATGCGAAACCGTCTGCTCAGTAGGAAACCAAGGCGATCCGCTTTCGATACGTTGGCTAAAACGTTACATTGCCGACCAAAATCCTGCAGAAAACTACAAGAAGATTCTCGAAACCGAGAACATCACTAAGAATGGTAAACGCATAGCCATTGTTGGTTCAGGGCCTGCAAGCCTGTCGGCCGCCCACTACCTATCCCTTATGGGCTACGACTGCACCATCTATGAAAAATTGCCTTTACCGGGTGGTATGATGCGCTATGGCATTCCGGAATATCGCCTACCCTACGATGCTCTTGACAAGGACATTGATTACATCAAGTCGCTTGGTGTTGAAATACGCTGCAACGTAACCGTTGGTAAGGATATCACCCTTGAAGAACTTCACCGGCAGTACGATGCAGTATTTGCAGGTACCGGATTGCATGTTGGACGCAGTACTAGAATTCCAGGCACTGACCATCCAAACGTATATCAGGCTGTTGATCTGCTTCGTGATGTTACCATGGGTAAAAAGATTCCAGCGACTGAGAGCATAGTGGTAATTGGTGGAGGAAACGTGGCAATGGATATCACGCGAACCCTTGCTCGAATTCAAAATCAACGCTACGGCAAGGTGAATATCATTACCACATCGCTTGAGTCGGAAGAGGAGATGCCTGCCGACCGCGAGGAGATTGTTGAAGCCCGCGAGGAGGGCGCTACAATCATCCCTGGCTGGGGACCCGTTAAAATCGAAATTGAAAACGATACGATTAAGGGATTACACGTGGTTAAGTGCGTGTCGGTGTTCGACGAAAATCATCGCTTTAGCCCTAAGTTCGACGAATCGCAAACCAACTTCTTTGCGGGCGAAATGGTGGTTGAGTCCATTGGACAGGGCATGGATTTAAGCTACCTGCCCGAAAGCATCAAGGAAAACCTTAAGCTTGACCCACGCGGAAGAATTTTGGTTAATGAGTACTTCCAAACGAGCCTGGAGTGGTTCTTTGTTGGTGGCGATATCGTTCAAGGCCCAGATGTTATCCATGGCATAGCTAACGGGCATAAGGCTGCTATTGGAATCGACAAGTTTCTTCAGGGAGCATCAAAGTAAATCAGGTTAATCAACTTTAAACTATAAAACATATGGCAGACCTATCAGCTAAATATATGGGCTTCAACTTAAAGAACCCATTCATAGCATCGAGTTCCGGGCTTACCGACTCGGTCGATAAAGCTTACCTACTTGAACAAAGTAGTGCTGCTGCCATTGTGGTTAAATCGCTCTTTGAGGAGCAAATCATGATGGATGTTGACTCACAGCGCATGAACAACATGTTCAACTCATACAGCGAAGCCGAAGACTATATCGCCTTTTACACGCGTAAGCATGCACTAAGCAGCTACGTGGATCTAATTGATAGCATGAAGCAAAAACTCAGCATACCGGTAATTGCAAGCATTAACTGCAGCAGCGTCGATAGCTGGATTGATTTTGCAGGCGACCTGCAAGCCGCCGGAGCCGATGCTATTGAACTGAATATGTTCATCATGCCATCGGATGTTAAGATGAAGGGCGAGGAGATTGAAAAAATTTACATTGACGTTGCCCGCAAGGTTTTGCAATCGCTTTCAATTCCAGTTGCCATGAAGATTCACCACTACTTTTCGGGCATGGCAAATTTTGCGGTTGAGCTCTCGCAAACGGGAATTAAAGCATTGGTGCTTTTCAATCGCTTTTACCAACCCGATGTGGACTTGAACACCCTTAAGGTTAATTCAGGCAGTATACTCAGCCATCCCGACGAGAACGCAGAGGTTCGCCGATGGCTTGCCATACTCTCAGGCCGTGTTACCTGCGATTTGGCTGCATCAACAGGAATTCACGATTGGCAAACGGCCGTTAAGGATATCCTTTTGGGAGCTAACGCCGTACAGGTGGCATCGGCAATGTTTAAAGCCGGCCCCGAAATACTTAAACCATGGATTGAGGAAACACATAAATGGCTTGATGCTAAAGGATTTGAATCTATTAACTCCATTGCAGGCAAGCTGCGCCAAGCCGATAGCATAAAACCATTGGCATACGAGAGAGCTCAGTTCATGCGATACTTCTCCGATGCCCAATAAAAAGATTTGAGTCACAAAAAAGAGTCGCAGATTACACATGCGGCTCTTTTATTTTTCCCAAAATTCTTGCAGCTTTGCATTGCATATAACTTTCCCTATGAACACAAAGCTTAACATAGCCATAATGGCCGGAGGTAACTCATCGGAGGCCAATATCTCCATGCTTAGCGCAACCCAGATTGCGGGCTGGCTCAACCCCGAAAGGTTCAACGCCCACAAGATACTTGTTAAGGGCAACACATGGACACTTGACCACCCCCAAAAAGGATCGATCCCGGTTGACAAAAACGATTTCACCGTAAATGTTGACGGCAAAAAATTAACCTTTCACTGCGCCCTCATTGCCATACATGGCACTCCCGGCGAGAACGGACTGCTACAGGCATACTTTGAGATGCTTCAAATCCCCTACACCACAGGAGGAGTTATGAACTCTTCCGTTACCTTTAACAAGTATTACTGCAAGGAACTAGTTCGCGAAACAGGAGTTAACCTCGCAAAGGGATTGCTGCTCAGGCGCGGTCAAAAAGTAGATGTGCAAGCAATTCTGGACACATTGGGATTACCCATTTTTGTCAAACCCAATGAGAGCGGAAGCAGCTATGGCGTTAGCAAGGTAAAACAGGCTGCCGACTTAATGCCAGCTATTGAAAAGGCTTTTGCTGAGGACAAAACCATTATTTTGGAGGAATTTATTCCTGGCAGGGAAGTCACCTGCGGTGTTTTCAAATACCAAAATGGTGAAATGATTATGCCCATTACTGAAATAGTTCCCGAAACTGAATTCTTCGACTATGAGGCCAAGTACCATAGTAAATCCAAGGAAATTACACCAGCCCCAATTTCTGAACCACTAACCAAGACAATACAGGAATTTACATCGAAGATATATGACCGTTTGCAATGCCACGGAGTAGTTCGCGTTGATTATATTGTGAATGACGATAAAATCTACTTCCTTGAAATAAATACCGTACCTGGAATGAGCGAGGCCAGCATCACCCCTCAGCAGATTAGGGCAATGAGTGGCAACATGCGCGAATTTTTTACCCTAATAATCGACGACGCAATCCAACGAAGTACCCTCTAACCATTGCGCAACTTAACAACATGGAGGGTAACACCAACCGCAATTAACAATAGCATCAACCTGATCACATTACCAACATCAAGTGTTGCAACACTTGTAAGTATAGATGCCCAGAGTAATCCTAAAGTATACCATTTCACTCGTCGTGGAATTGACCGGCGTTCAATGTAATCGTAAATGTACTTTCCAAAGAGCCGATGGTTTATCAACCACCGGTAAAGCCTATCAGAACTCCGAATGAACAGAAAAGCGCTAAGCAGCATAAAGGGTGTTGTGGGTAGTAATGGTAAAAAAATGCCCAACACTCCCAATCCAAACGAAATCATTCCAAATAGAACAAGGGAAACCCTGAGCAATTCACTCTTAACCTTTTTTACTTTATTTAATTCCAAGTAAGTACCCTTATAAGAACCATTGCCATGCAAAGATAGCAATTGTGTTGTGGTGCAATTGGTTAATTGAGTAATATAATAATTATTTTTATTACTCCTGCTTAGCACCACATGGATAAACCCCCTAAGCAATAAGTAACCTTACCCTTTGGATTTACGCCCCTTATGGCTGCCATCGCAAAATGGCTTGTTGCGCGATGCGCCACAGGTACATAGGTAAACCTCCTTGGTATTATCAGGAATAAGGCTTTCACCTTCAAGATTTATTAAAAAAACGACCCTCAACCCTTATGGAGCCGCCCTTGCTCAGGTGAAGTTTTGCTGCTATTTTCTTTGGCTGCTCCATGGCTCTACACGCTATCACGAAAACCTCGTTTAAAATGCGTACCATCGCAGAATGGCTAGCTGTGCGAATGCCCACAGCGGCAAACGGAAACCATTTTCATGGCTTTTACCTCGTTGCCATCGGCATCTATAATCTGAAACCCACCAGAAACCAACAATGGGCCATTTGGCATAACCTGAATCTTTGTAGGGGTAACCTCAAAGGCCTCTATCTCCTCTGGTGCAAATTCACGCACGCATTATGCGACTTCTCCTGCTTGTTCTTTTCAGGATCGTTCCACATAAAAGTGAGCGCATTTGTTGGGCACTCATTCACAATCTCTATAATTCGGTCAGTGCTGGCACCATTCATGTTAACCCACGGTCGCTTGCGAGGGTTAAACACCGATAACAACTTGGTATAGCATATCGATGCATGGACACACTCACCGGGTCGCCAAAACACCGTAATGTCGTCGTTTGAATATTTCCTGTTATCGTTTTCCATGCTTGCTATTTACAAAAACCAACGCAAAACGGCAACACTTTGTTCAAAATCCAACCCAAGGAGATACATAATGGATAAATGTATTCACAATAACCCACTAAGGCAAACAACCTGCAAGAGCGAAACAAATACAAAGCTGACATTAAAGCAAGGGACGACACCAGATAAGAATTTTAAACTTATAAGCATTTAACAAAATACATATTTTTCATATATCGACCCCTCTTTTTTTTGCCTGTGTTAATATTATTTTTATTTTTTCGTACTTACCCCCCCCCATTATTTTTATACTACATAATTATTTTTTATTATTTTGCCTATATTTGCCCTTGAAAAACATATCACACTATGCCAAATTTACGATTTAGAGCATTCGGCGAAGCAACCAATCGCATCCCAGTTGACATGAATGGCCAAAGCAAGGTCGAGTCGCTTGTCGATATCTTTGCCATTAACGTATTCGATAGGCCTAAAATGAAGAAGTACCTATCGGAAGAAGCCTACGAAAGTATAATCACCTCGATTGATGAGGGCAAAAAGATAGAACGAAAAATTGCCGGTCAGGTGGCATCAGCCATGAAAGCCTGGGCCATTGAACGCGGGGCAACCCACTACACTCACTGGTTCCACCCGCTAAACGGCTCAACCGCCGAAAAGCATGACGCTTTCTTCTCAATTGATACTAAAGGCCAACCCATAGAGGTTTTCAAAGGCGATATGCTGGTACAGCAAGAGCCCGATGCCTCGAATTTCCCAAGCGGAGGGATCCGTAACACCTTTGAAGCCCGCGGTTACACCGCGTGGGATCCCACGTCGCCAGCCTTTATCCTTGAGAACACTTTATGCATACCTACCGTCTTTGTCTCATACACCGGTGAGAATCTGGATTTTAAAACACCCTTGCTCAAATCGCTTGCCCTACTCGACAAGGCAGCCCTTTCGGTGCTGGAGTACTTTGACAAAGATGCCCGTAAAGTTTATGCCACCCTGGGCTGGGAGCAGGAATATTTTCTGATCGACGAGTCGCTGTATAACGCCCGCCCCGACTTGGCATTGTGCGGCAGAACCCTAATGGGGCACGCGGCAGCCAAGGATCAGCAACTCGAAGACCATTACTTCGGATCAATCCCTGCAAGGGTATCGGCCTTTATGCGCTATTTTGAGATTGAAGCCCTAAAACTTGGCATTCCCATAAAAACCCGTCACAACGAGGTTGCCCCAAACCAGTTTGAGTGCGCACACATATTTGAGGAGGCCAACCTGGCTGTTGATCACAACCAGCTTATCATGTCGCTGATGGATCGCATTGCGCGTCAGCATGGATTCCGTGTTCTATTCCACGAAAAACCATTCAAGGGGATTAACGGCTCCGGTAAGCACAATAACTGGTCGATGATGACCAACACCGGAGTGAACCTACTCTCGCCCGGCAAAACACCAAAAAACAACCTGCAATTCCTAACCTTTCTCATCAATACCATCAAGGCCGTTCACGATCATTCAGCTCTTCTACTGGGTAGCATTGCATCGGAACCCAACTCGCACCGCCTTGGTACCCACGAGGCTCCCCCAGCCATCATGTCGGTGTTCATTGGTAAAACCCTGAGAGCTGTGCTCGACGAGTTGGAGCAAAAAGTAACCGACCAAAAAATGACCCCCGACGAAAAAACCGAGCTAAAGCTCGAAATAATTGGGAAAATCCCTGAAATTCTTTTAGACAATACCGACCGCAATCGCACATCGCCATTTGCCTTTACAGGAAACCGGTTTGAGCTCCGTGCTGTGGGTTCGTCGGGGAGCTGTGCTTCGCCTATGATTGTGCTAAACACCGCTGTAGCAAACCAGCTCATGAAGTTCAAGGAAGAGGTTGATAAGGTAATTGCCAAAGGGGTTAAAAAGGACGAGGCTATAATACAACGCCTACGAAAGGTAATTATTGAGTCGAAAAAGATACGCTTTGAAGGAAACGGTTATAGCCAGGAGTGGATTGAGGAAGCAGCACGCCGAGGACTACCAAATATAAGCAATCCGCTGGAAGCGTTCAAAACCTTCCTTTACGACTCATCGGTAAAACTGCTTACTGGGAATGGCATCTTAACCAAACGCGAACTTGAGGCACGCTACGAAATCCGTAACGAGATCTTTGTAAAAAAGGTGCAAATTGAAGCCCGCGTTTTGGGCGATTTAGCTATCAACCATATTATTCCTACAGCCATTGCATACCAGAACTCCTTAATAAGCAACGTTAAGGGATTAAAAGAGTTATTCCCGAATGAGTGGGAGAAATTAGCCTATCATCAGCATAAGTTAATCCATGAGATATCCGAGCATATACATGCCATAAGCCACCAGGTTAACGAGATGATTGAACGCCGGAAAGAAGCCAATCAAATTGAAGACATCGTTGAAAAGGCACACCTTTACGACAAAAATGTTAAACCCTTTATTGAAAGCATTCGCACACACATCGATAAGCTGGAGATGATTGTAGATGACGAGATGTGGCCATTACCCAAATATAGGGAAATGCTCTTCATCAGATAATATTTATGGGAGTTAGTATCTACATCAAGTTAAAATATACAAACCAGAGCAATTATCCAAGGCCCGCCACTCATGGCGGGCTTTGGTTTTAATCACACCTATGCATGCCTATCCTTGTGGGTAGCTGTGAATAAGTTATAATAAAAAAATGGCCATTGCGTTACCACTTAATTGGCATTTACTTATATTTACCATAATTTTGTGACTAAAACCTTTAAAGCACAATGAAGCGACTACTTCTTATTGCATTAGGATTAGTTTACCTAACCTCAGGAAACATTTCGGCACAACCCACTAAAAAGTTACAGAAAGCCGATGCTCTTTACAATGCCGGTGCATACTACGATGCAATATCCCTATACCGCGACGATATCGACAAGATAAAAGACAAAAAGGAACTTTCGATCTACCTTTTCAAAATAGGTAACTGTTTTAGGCTAATAGGCCAACCCCACCAGGCCGTACTATGGTACGAAAAGGCTATCCGAAGGGAATGCCCAAATCCCAAAGTGTACTTCTACTATGCAGAAATGCTGAAGATGAATGAGAAGTACGACCTTGCCATTGAGCAGTACCAAAAGTACAAAGTGCTTGTTCCCAACGACCCCCTTGCCGATGTAGGAATACAATCGTGTGAGCTGGCCAAGCAATGGATTGCAACCCCTTCTGGCTACGAAATAACAAACATGAGGGCCATTAACTCCAAGTTTAATGATTTTTCGCCTGCGTATGCTTCATCTGACTATAATATTCTATATTTTACAAGTTCACGCAATGGCACAACTGGCAACAAAACCAGCGCGGTTACTGGCGAATATTTTTCCGACATCTTTGTCACTGAGCTCGACAACAAGGGGGTTTGGAGCACCCCAAAACCTCTGGATGAAACCATTAACTCGCAATACGACGAGGGCACACCATCGTTAACCCCCGATGGCAACCACATGTTCTTTACCCGTTGTAAGGTTAGCAAGCGCAACAAGCTTGGATGCCAGATACTGTATTCCAAACTAAGTGACCAAGGTTGGCTTACACCTAAAGAGTTGAAGTTGGCTGCCGATAGTATGATTGTTGCCCATCCAGCCATTTCGGCCGATGGAACTGAACTTTACTTTGTAAGTAACATTCCCGGAGGTTACGGAGGGCTTGATATTTGGAAAATTACCCGCGAAGCGGGTTCCGATGAGTGGAGCGCGCCTATTAACCTTGGCCCACAAATCAACACTCCCGGGAACGAGATGTTTCCATATATTCATCCCGATGGCACCCTTTACTTCTCTTCCGATGGACATCCTGGCATGGGCGGCCTCGACATATTTAAAGTAAAGAAAAACGATGAAGGCCAATGGGTAGTTGAGAACATGCGCTATCCGATAAACTCATCCGCCGATGATTTCGGTATTGTTTTTGAAAAGGAACGAGAAGCGGGCTTCTTCTCCTCACGGCGTAAAGGCGGCCGTGGCGGCGACGATATCTATATGTTCTACCTGCCACCTATCAACTTTAACATGATAGGCAAGGTATTGGATGAAAAAACAAAAACTTCAATCGCCGACGCTACCGTTAAACTTATTGGCAGCGATGGCACCATTGCAACCATGCAAACCCAGGGCGATGGTTCATTCAGGTTTAACCTTGTTCCTAACACTGATTACGTTATTATTGCTTCAAAAAAAGGGTACCTGAACAATAAGGATAAGGAAACCACTAAAGGGTTAACCAAGAGTCACGACTTTAGCGTTTCTTTACCCTTAACCTCAACCGCAAAACCAATTGAGATACCAAACATATTCTACGATTACGATAAGTGGGAACTCCGTCCCGAGTCAAAAGAAGCGCTCGATAACCTTATCCTGATACTGAACGACAACCCCAACATAACCATAGAGCTGGCATCGCATACCGACAGTAGAGGCTCCCTAGAGTATAACTATGAGCTATCGCAAAAGCGTGCCCAGGCGGTAGTAAACTACCTAATTGAAAACGGAATAGCAACTGATAGGTTGAGAGCCAAGGGCTACGCCCAAACCCAACCAAAAGTTGTTGACGAAAACCTCGCTGCTCAATACCCTTACCTAATCCCTGGAACTGTTCTCGATAAGAAGTTTATAGACTCCTTAACCAGTGAGGAACAAAAAGAAACTGTTCATCAAATCAACCGAAGGACTGAGTTTAGGGTGCTGAGGGATGATTATCAAGGAAAGTGACATAGCAAACCTCGGTTCCCCGGGGTTTTTGCTAATCGCCATAATAGAGGCTAACGCTATACTTGTCATATCTCTTCATCACATTTCAAACATTTTGTTAGTTTTGCATTGAACCAATTACTCAATTTAACCTGATGAAAGCATTGTTAGTATAAAGATTTTGTTAAACAACATTGAGTCCTTTAGTAAAAATATTATCCATACTATTTATTCCGCTTGGCTTTACTAGTATATCGGTAGCTCAAAAGTTTTATGAGGCTGAAGATGCCGATAGTGCCCAGGTGAAATTTTTTATTGCTGATAGTCCAGAGCAGGCCGACCTGCACTTCTGCATCATATACGAAGCTTCCGAGATAACCAAACCCGGCATAATGATGGAGGTTGAAACCCCAAAGGAGGCTGACATCATCCTAATATTTGTTGATAGCGAAAAGGATGCCGACATTAAGGTTTGGCTCATTGACACCCCAGCCGAGGTAAAATGGCTTAATGAGTCGAAAAAGAAACTGCTCTCCGTTAAGGGATTAAAGTAATTCCCCTCATTCAACTTCAAGTTGGTTGTAACGTAAATATAGGTTACCTTTGCAGTTAAAACGCACCCCATGAGCAATAATTCCCGCTACGACCGTCGCGGTGTTTCTGCATCGAAAGATGATGTTCATAAGGCAATTAGCAACCTAGACAAGGGACTTTTCCCAAAGGCATTCTGCAAGGTTGTTCCTGATTACCTTACTGGCGATCCCGACTACTGTATAGTAATGCATGCCGATGGAGTCGGCACTAAATCGTCGTTGGCCTACATATACTGGCGCGAAACAGGCGATATGTCGGTATGGAAGGGCATCGCCCAAGATGCCATAGTGATGAATACCGATGACCTGCTTTGTGTGGGGGTTACAAATAACATCGTGCTATCGTCAACCATTGGAAGGAACAAAAATCTAATACCGGGCAAAGTAATATCCGCCATAATTGAAGGTACCGAAGAGTTCTGCCAATCCATGCGCAGCATGGGAATCAACATCGTGCTAACCGGTGGCGAAACCGCCGATGTTGGTGATTTGGTACGAACAGTTATTGTTGATTCTACCGTTACAGCCCGTATTAAAAGGAGCCAGGTTATTTCCAATAGCAATATACAGGATGGCGATGTAATTATTGGTCTGGCATCGTTCGGCCAAGCTACATACGAAAAGGAATACAACAGCGGAATGGGCAGCAATGGCCTAACCTCGGCTCGTCACGATGTATTCGAGCACAATCTTGCCCAGAAGTACCCGGAAAGTTACGACCCTAGGGTTCCGAACAATTTAGTTTACAGCGGCCACCTTAAACTAGACCAAATAGTTCAGGAAACCGGACTCACAGCAGGCAAACTGGTTCTATCCCCTACCCGAACCTACGCGCCTATCATTAAAGCTGCATTAGACAATTACCGACCTGTAATACACGGGATGGTTCACTGTTCGGGCGGCGCACAAACCAAGGTCATGAATTTTGTGAACAACCTACACGTGGTTAAAGATAACCTGTTCCCAGTACCACCGCTTTTCCGTATAATTCAAGAACAGTCAAATACTCCCTGGCAGGAGATGTATAAAGTATTCAACATGGGGCATCGATTCGAAATTTATGTTTACCCTGAGTTTGCCGACGATATCATAGCGATTGCCAAGGAGTTTAATGTTGACGCACAAGTTGTAGGATACTGCACCGAGGCTACTTCAAACAAATTAACCATTAAGTCGCCATACGGCGAGTTTCATTACTAACTCAGAAACAGATTTTTTGCTTACCTTTGCGCCAATAAATTTTTGATATGGCAGATAATACAATACTGCGCAAACTAGAAGGAATTAGGCATAAGTTCGAAGAAATCGGCCAGCAGATAACCGACCCTGCAGTTATGGCCGATATGAAAAAGTTTGTTGCACTCAACAAGGAATACAAGCAACTGGAGCCTGTTGTAGAGGCTTACGAGAAATACAAAAACGTTCTTAGCAACATTGAATCATCGCGGCAGATACTGGCCAACGAGAAGGATGAAGAGCTTCGCGAGATGGCCAAATTGGAGATGGAATCGCTTACCCAGGAGCAGGAAAAGCTGGAAGAGGAAATCAAAATACTGCTTCTACCTGCCGATCCGCAAGACTCCAAAAATGCTGTTATGGAAATCCGCGCTGGTACCGGGGGCGATGAGGCTAGCATATTTGCTGGCGACCTTTTCCGCATGTACACCAAGTATTTTGAAAAGAAAGGCTGGAAGTGCGAGGTAACTAGTTTCTCTGAGGGTACCACTGGAGGTTACAAGGAAATTATTATGAACGTTAGCGGTAATGGAGTTTACGGTATGCTGAAGTACGAGTCGGGGGTGCATAGGGTTCAGCGAGTACCTCAAACCGAAACTCAGGGAAGGGTTCATACTTCGGCTGCTACCGTGGCCGTGCTTCCTGAGGCCGATGAGTTTGATATCGAACTAAAAATGGAAGATATCCGCAAGGACACCTTCTGTTCAAGCGGCCCTGGTGGGCAAAGTGTCAATACTACATATTCAGCCATTAGGCTAACCCACATTCCAACTGGCATTGTAGTTCAATGCCAAGATCAAAAATCGCAGATAAAGAATTTTGAAAAGGCCTTGGTTGAGTTGCGAACCCGTCTTTACAACATGGAACACCAAAAGTTCCTCGATGAAATTGCTTCGAAACGTAAAACGATGATATCCACTGGCGATAGGTCGGCCAAAATTCGTACTTACAACTTTCCACAAGGACGGGTGACCGACCACCGTATAAACCTTACCCTTTACAACCTATCAGCCGTTATGGATGGGGAATTGCAGGAAATAATCGACAAGTTGCAACTTGCCGAAAATGCCGAAAGGCTTAAAGCTGCTGCATCCGAAGAATAAATAACTACCGCCAATGACAGCCCAAGAACTATTTGAACAGACTAAAAAGAAACGCAGTTTCCTTTGCGTGGGGCTCGATACCGAACTCACCAAAATCCCAGAGCATTTGCTCACCAAGGAAGACCCAATGTTTGAGTTCAATCGTAAGATTATTGAGGCCACCCACGATTTAGCCATAGCATACAAGTTAAACCTGGCCTTCTACGAGGTTCATGGTGCAGCGGGCTGGAACAGCTTGGTTAAAACCGTTAAGTATCTTAAGACCCATCACCCCGACATGCTTGTGATTGCCGATGCTAAACGCGGTGATATTGCCAATACAGCCCGAATGTATGCAAAAGCATACTTGCATAGTTTGGGTTGCGATGCGGTTACAGTATCACCCTACCTGGGGCAGGATTCGGTTGTCCCCTACTTACAGTACGATGGCAAATGGACCATAGTTCTGGCAATTACCTCAAACGAAAGTTTTGTCGATTTCCAGCTAATGGAAAACAAGCAAACCGGGAACCTGCTTTTTGAAGACGTTGTTCTAAAATCGATGCACTGGGGCAGCGATGCTAACATGATGTTTGTTGTAGGGGCAACACATCCGGAATACTTTGCAGCTGTGCGAAAGCATGCACCTCACCATTTCCTGCTTGTTCCTGGTGTTGGGGAGCAAGGCGGTAGCCTTAAAAAGGTTGCCGAGTATGGCTTGAACGATCGGTGCGGCCTTATAGTTAATTCATCGCGGGGAATTATTTACGCCGATATTTCCGGGAATTTTACCTCTGAGGCCCGTAAGCGTGCACTTAAACTTCAGCAGGAAATGGAACTTCTCCTTAAACAGAACGGATTAATTTAACCCAAACCCGTCAACTGAAAAACCAATTGACGAATCGACTAACAATAAGTCGGGGTTACCTCCGATAGGTCAAAGGTGTGTACATATTTCTTGTGTTTCTATTGACTAATCTCGGTTTAATTTTACCTACTGCCCCATAACCTTTTTACCAAACCACAACCAAAAGTTACGGTGGAACTTTTCACCGGCCTCACCCGAATACATATCGAGGTAGGTTAGCCTCGAAGGCTGATTGGGCAAAAAGCGTAAGAACTCATCGTTGTTGTATAAGAGCGTAGGCTCAGGATGGAATTGCACCCCAATAACATTTGGATATTTTGTATGCCTAATAGCCTCAACCACATTGCCGTCAATGGATGTAGCAATAATTTTTAAATGCCTTCCCAGCCGTTTTACCCCCTGATGATGACTGCTCAATACCCAGGGCTGTTCCTGGCAAATGGATTTTAGAGGTTCATCAAGGATATTAATTTGGTGGAAATTTCCCCAAAGAAGTTTATCGTCTAAAGCATAATTGGCATTGTAATTTCTATGCAAGTTGCTAGTTTGCTGTATAAGCGCATCTTCTACAGTACTAATGCCATATAATTCCAAAGGTATATCCTGAACTAATGTTCCACCAGCAGCAACATTCATGGTTTGCATTCCAAGGCAAATGCCTAGTACAGGCATTAAAGGCTTGGCATCGAGCAAGGGCTGAAATAAAGTATCCTTTAAGCCCCCAATTAAATGAAACATGAACGACACCTCAAAGTAATGGCGAGCCGGATCGGTAATTTGGGTTAAGAGCGATGTTTTATCTCCATAAATTGATGGGGGAATATCGGGGCCACCCGTAAAAACGATACCATCACTAACCTTTGCTAATCGGGTAAAAACAACGGAGCACTCGTTTACCCTATAAATTCCACTTTCGGTTATTGGCTCATGAACAGGCAGCAGTTTAAAATTTGTCAGCTTACTCTTCGTGATATACTCAACCGATTTAGAGTAATCGTATTTTTCGGATGTATGATAAACTCCTATAACTTTTACTACCGAAGGTATAAGCAGTATCTTGTTGTCAATTAAATAGTTAAATGTTTTGATATTGTTTTCAGTAGGATGTAGTAGCACAAGAACTCTATCATTCTTATTAATGTCATCAAGTCCTATTACAATATCGCCAACGTCTTTGCTGCAGGAGTATAGCGTTAGTATTATTGTAGCAGCAACAAGTCTTATTCTGTATCTCCCTTTCATCCGTATAAAGTTTTTATATTATTAATTACTAATATGTTTCTGTCTTTCTTTTAACAATCCTTATTGAACGGATGGCACACCCATAGTTTGTTCATCTGTGTATGTGCAAGCTGCCTTACATGGGTGTTTCATAGTTTATGTTTTATGCTACTAAAACCTGAATATCATACTGAAACACATTGTGTTAGGAATAACTTTAGTATCCTGCTCTATCGATTTCACTGCAATCTGTTGTATTAACTGAAAACTTACATTCATTGCACTTAACCCTAAACCAAACTGGGCACCATAATTCTCCTTTCTAATATTGTCCATATTAAAACTACCGTTGCCAACTTTACCAGCAAATCGCCGGGAGTAGTAACCACCACCAATTAGGTATACGTTAGGGCTTACTAATTGCTGACGTTTCCCACCAAAATACCAAAGGAAGTCAACAGGTACAATCACTTCATGTGTTCTAAAAAATCCATATCGGTGCTCTGTGCCTGTTGTTTGGTAAAGTGCACCAGCCTGTAAATCGATATTCTTACCTAATCCAGCGGTGAAGGATATTCCTGTATTAAATGAGAAACCTTTCTTTGAGTTGTAGAACTCATCCTTGTACTCATGGTATGTATTCCCAAATCCAAACTGATACCCGACAGAAAACCTGCCACTACCCAAAGTTTTTGCAGCAAACCAGGTATCGGGTCTAACGGCATCGGCATTAGAAAGCTGCATGGTTGCATCGGCAACAAAATTTGCAATTCGGGCCATCCCATCGTAATCGAGCTTATCGGCATCATCCTCAGGCCTATGGTAAGGCGACACGGTTGATGTAAAAACATGCACTGCAGGAATACCCAGTTTACCGAAAGGCTGAGTATCGGTTTGCATTTCAATTCTTCGTCCCGATTTTTTTACCTTAATATCGTACTTGGCTGCCAGCTGAGCAAAAAACTCATCGCCATGGTTAAGCGTTTTATTCCCAACCAGATCGACACCACCGTACTTTTGCAGCATTCCTACCATATCGAGGCTAAACATGAACTTAATGCTATCTACAGGTAATATATGTTGGTTTACAAGGTAGGATGATCCGATTAAACCAGCCTCCTCGCCATCGAAGGCAACAATGATAACCGAACGTTTTAAACTTGCTTTGTTCAGAACCAACCAGCGGCCTATCTCTATGACTGAAGCAACACCTGATGCGTTATCGTCGGCGCCATTGTAAACAATTTTTTCGCCGTTAATGATTCTATACGCCAAATGGTCGTAATGTGCACCAATAACAATATACTCATTTTTTAAAACAGGGTCAGCACCCTCAACCCAACCAATTATATTTACCCCTTCAGTCTTGAGCATCATACAGGAGCTGATGAACGAATGCATGTATTTCCCTGCCCAGGGCTTTAAACCAATGGCATAAAACTGCTTTTCGATATACTCAGCTGCCATACGACCACCCTGTGTTCCGAAACCTCGTCCCATAAGCGAATCGGAAGCTAACAGATAAACATGCTTTTTCAGCATCGATGAGTCCACATTTTGAGCTCTTGAAACATTACCATGTAACAGTAAACAAGTCAAGGCCAAAAGCCTGTATTTATTCATGATGATCAATTTTAGGATTATAGCAGTATCATAACTTTAAGTCATGTAATGTTACAAAAAAAATACTATACCCATGTAACATGAATCAATAAATTCAGCCGGGCTATTTTTTATGGAAATGGGTCAGGTTGCACCAGAAAGAGTCGGGATAAAGGGAATATGATGGAGTTAAAGGAAGTTAGAAGGAAAGCGAACTGTTAAACCAAACAAGGATGGAGCATAAAGATTCGGAATGAGCAGGAATTGTACAATGGAAAGGAATTGGAGCGTGTAAAACCGAAATCGGCATCCAGAAATATTTTTAGAGGAGATTGGTCAGCTGGAACAATTTGTTTAAATGTATTTTGCACTTCTATTGACTAACCTCCTCTAAATTATTTCCTATTTGGACACTTGGATTAAATAAAAAGGAGTCAACTATAGTCAACTTTTGGGTCGGGGTGGGGAGACTCGAACTCCCGGCCTCTACGTCCCGAACGTAGCGCGCTAGCCAACTGCGCCACACCCCGCTTGCGCTTGCAAAATTACTACAATTTTACAATCGCCATAATAGTATTGCCCAGTTTTTTGGATTTTTTATAACTTGTGGTACAGAATCCAAAACTTTAAGGAATGGAAGAACGGCTTTTACATTTTATTTGGCGCTATCAATCTTTTAACTTTAACGGGCTATACACTACAAAGGGCGATACTATTGAGGTAATCGATCCCGGATTGTATAATACCGACTCAGGTCCCGATTTTTCCAACGCAAAAGTTCGAATTGGTGATACTATTTGGGTGGGGAACGTTGAAATGCACATCAAATCGTCCGACTGGTTTACCCATAACCATCAAACCGATAACGCTTACAACAATGTAATTCTACACGTAGTTGTTGAGCATGATAGAACCGCAGTAACATCGATCGGAGTAGAAATCCCGACATTAGTCATCCCTTACCCCAACGAACTGGTGTATAACCATGAAAGTTTGATTAGATCGCCCGAATGGATTCCATGCGCCAGTAAAATTGGAGATGTTGACTCATTGCTAATTAACTCAACCCTTGATCGAATGCAGGTTGAAAGGCTTGAAAGCAAGAGTCAACGAGTAGTTGAACTAGTTGGTCAATGCAACGGGAGTTGGGAGGAGGCTTTCTACCGCGATTTATGCCGTTCATTTGGCCTAAAGAGCAACGCACTATCCTTTCAGCTACTGGCTCAAAGCTTACCACAAAAAGTGTTGGCTAAACATAAAAACAGTGAATTTCAACTTGAGGCCCTACTATTCGGTCAATCGGGCCTGCTCGATAAAGCAAAAACCGACAACTACGTTATTTCCTTGAAACATGAGTACAACTATCTGAAAAATAAATTTTCACTTACACCCATAGAGCCAAGCCTTTGGAAGTTTATGAGGCTCAGACCAGCATCGTTCCCAACCATAAGAATTGCCCTTTTGGCAATGCTTGCACACAAATCGTCAGGTCTTTTCTCTCAGCTTATGGAGGTAAAAAACATTGATGATGTAATTAAATTCTTTGCAGTTGAAGCATCGGATTACTGGACTAATCACTATATTTTTGGTGAGGAATCAGTACCTAAGAAAAAACGTTTAGGCAGGGAAACCATAAGGCTGATAACAATAAACACAATTATCCCTTTCATGTATAGCTACGGTCGGAGCAGGGCAAAAGCTGACCTTGAGACCAAAGCGCTAACTATACTCCAACAATTGCCACCCGAGAACAATGCAATTGTCAGAAACTTTGGCGCCCTGGGTATCAAAGCATTATCAGCATTTGACACTCAGGCATTAATTCACCTTAAAACCTTTTACTGCGAAACCCGAAAATGTATTTACTGCCCTATTGGTGTTAGTATTTTACGAAAACAATTATAATTTTAAAGCGTCGTAAAAAATTGCTGAATGGAGCAAAAAGGAGGTAGAACATTAGCGCTTGCAATCACAATTCTCCTAAGTATAATAACCATAGGTACAGTTGGTTATATCCACATTGAAGATTTTACATTCACTGAAGCAATCTACATGACCGTTATTACAATCGGTACAGTAGGATTTAAGGAGGTTCGACCGCTTTCACCAGAAGGAATGTGGTTTACTGTAACACTTATCATTATTAGCATTGGATTCTTTGCCTATGCAGCTACCTTCTTAGCCAAATACTTTTCGGAACACATTCTTTCTCGTTACTCAAATAAGAAGATCATGGAAAAGAAGATTGCAAAAATGCAGAACCATGTTATAGTGGTGGGATACGGACGTAATGGTTCACAGGCTGTTGAGGAACTGCTAACGCATAACATCCCTGTTGTTGTTATTGAGAACAGGCCCAAAGTGATTGAATACATAAAGCAAAACCCCAAAATAGCCTACGTTGAAGGCGATGCCACATCGGATACAGCATTGCTACACGCAGGAGTTGAAAGAGCTAAAGCCCTGATAACGGCACTGGCAAGTGATGCCGATAATCTGTTTGTGGTTATTACGGCAAGGGAAATGAACCCCAAACTTCAAATTATTAGTCGCGCATCGGCGGTGACCAACGATAGGAAGCTCAAGCTGGCTGGAGCCGACAATGTGATATTGCCCGATAAGGTTGGCGGTCAAAAAATGGCAAAACTTGTCATACAGCCCGATATACTTGAATTTGTTGAAAATATCATGCTTAAACGAACAGGAAATATTAGCCTCTACGAAATATCCTGCAAAAAAATTCATAACATTGGGGCAAAAACCATTCAGGAACTAGGGATAAAAGAGAAAACTGGAGTAAACATTGTGGGTGTTCGAAATCCCATTGGCGAATACATACTTAACCCTGAACCAAGCTACTTGATCACGCACAATACCATGCTTTTTGTGTTGGGTACCAGTAATCAAGTGCAAATATTAAAGGATTTAATCTCCTAAACCTCACAGAAAATGAGAATTCTTATTACCGGAGCAAATGGCCTTGTAGGGAAAAACATAGCAAAAGTTTTAATTGCCACTAACCAGGTTGAAGTTTTTGCCACATCGCTTAAAAAGTTTCAACTCGAGGGGGCAACCACTTTTACATCGAACCTGTTGAATGCTGACATAAACCACATGGTTGATGATATTAGACCCGAAACAGTAGTTCACTGCGCTGCCCTTTCAAGCCCCGATGCCTGTGAGGTTGACAGGTATGCCTGCCACAGGATGAATGTGGGACTCACCAAGCGCATTGTATCGGCCTGTGTGAATTATAATGTACACCTGGTTTTCCTCTCAACCGATTTTATTTTTGACGGTGCCAAAGACAACTACACGGAGTTGGATATGCCCAACCCTGTAAATTACTATGGCGAATCGAAAGTTGAAGCCGAAAAGCTAATTCAGGCCTCTGGTGTAGTCAATACAATTGTAAGAACCTCGTTGGTTTACGGGGTTGAGACCAAACTTTCGCGCCCAAATATTTTAACTCGGGTAATCGATAACCTTCGCAAAAACAAGCAGTACAAAGTACCTAGCGATCAAATTCGCACCCCAACCTATGCTCCGGATTTAGCTTCTGCCATCTCCCAGATCTGTTTGAACAGGGTTACAGGCATTTATAATATTTCTGGAGACCGAATAATTTCAGTTGCCGATTTTGCCATACTTGCTGCAAAAGCCTTTAACCTGAACCACGAATTGCTATTGCCAGTAAATTCAAATGACTTAGCCGAGGCTGCTCCACGACCCAAAACCACCCCGTTAGATATAAGCAAGGCAAAAAACGATTTAAACTTCACACCTACTCCCATTGAAATGGCACTGGAAAAAATTAAAATCGCGCTAAATAGTTAAAATATACTATAAACAATCTATAATGCTGTATATCATTATTTTAAGCAGTTATAAACTAATGGCTGTGCTAAAAAAAAGTATCAATTGTAACGATATTGAAAAAAAGGGTTTATCTTTGCACTTCAAATTAAGTAGTAAATCTACCCACTAATTATCAGCGTTATGAACTATTTGACGGCCGAAAAAAAACAAGAGATTTTTGAGAAGTACGGGAAGTCCAATACCGATACTGGCTCACCTGAGAGCCAAATCGCGTTATTCTCCTACCGTATCAACCATTTAACTGAGCACCTAAAGGTTCACCGCAAGGATTATGGTACCCAGCGCGCTCTGTTAAAGTTGGTGGGTAAGCGCAGGAGGCTTTTGGATTACTTAAAAGAAAACGATATTGAAAGATATCGAACAATAGTTAAGGAACTAAATCTCAGAAAGTAAGAAATCAAAAAAGGCAATTTCTAAAATTGCCTTTTTTTAATCGTTACCACAACCTCCAGAGGATATGAATCCTTTGGGGTTTAATTGTTTAAACACAGGCACTATTATATTGTTGATTTTATCTATATAAATTTAAATTATGCAGAAAGTTGTAAAAAAGACAATCGATTTGGGCGATGGCCGAACCATTACCATTGAAACTGGTAAACTGGCCAAGCAAGCTCACGGATCGGTTGTACTAACAATGGGTAAAACCATGCTTCTCGCTACAGTTGTAAGCGCTCAGGAAGCAAAAGAAGACGTTGATTTTATGCCACTAAGCGTGGAGTACAAGGAGAAGTTTGCCGCAAGCGGTCGTTTCCCAGGAGGTTTTTTAAAACGCGAATCGAAACCATCGGATTATGAAATACTTGTTGCCCGCTTGGTTGACCGCGCCTTACGTCCACTATTCCCCGAAGATTACCATGCCGAAACCTTTGTAACCATTAACCTCATTTCCGCTGAAAAGGAAATCATGCCCGACGCCCTTGCTGGGTTAACAGCCTCAGCTGCACTGGCCGTTTCCGATGTTCCCTTCCACGGTCCTATCTCAGAGGTAAGGGTTGCTCGCATTAACGGCAAGTTAAAAATCAATCCCACATTCAAGGAAGTTGAAGAGGCCGATATCGATATGATTGTTGGAGCCACCTACGATAATATCCTGATGGTTGAAGGCGAACTGAAAGAGGTGTCGGAAGCCGATATGCTGGAAGCAATTAAGTTTGCTCATGAGGCCATTAAACCCCAGTGCTTGGCTCAAATAGAATTCGCCAAGGAACTCGGCGTTGTTAAACGCACCTACTGCCACGAAATCAACGACGAGGAGCTCAAGGCAAAGGTTCACGAGTTTTGCTACGACAAGGTTTACCAGGTAGCCAAATCGATGCTACCCAAACAAGAACGCACGGCAGCATTCGAAGCCATTAAACAAGCCTTTATTGAAACCATTCCGGAAGAGGAGCGCGAGGCAAAGCAGTCCATGGTAAACCGGTACTACCATGCAGTAGAAAAGGAGGCCATGCGCAACATGATTCTTAACGAGGGTGTTCGCCTCGACGGGCGCAAAACCCACGAAATACGCCCAATCTGGTGCGAGGTTGATTACCTGCCCATGGCACATGGTTCAGCTATTTTCACCCGTGGCGAAACACAATCGCTCACCACGGTAACCCTCGGTACCAAGCTCGACGAAAAAATTATCGATGAGGTGCTGATGCAGGGAACTGAGAAGTTTACCCTGCACTACAATTTCCCTCCTTTCTCTACAGGCGATGCCAGACCTTCAAGAGGTGTTAGCCGCAGGGAGATTGGTCATGGCAACCTTGCCCACAGGGCATTAAAGAATATGATTCCCGAAGCCCCTGAAAATCCTTACGCAATCCGTGTTGTAAGTGACATACTTGAATCGAATGGTTCATCGTCAATGGCCACTGTTTGCGCAGGCACCCTGGCGCTGATGGATGCAGGAGTTCAGATCAAAAAACCCGTATCGGGCATAGCCATGGGGCTTATCACCGAAAAGGGTTCGGATAGGTATGCCGTACTCTCCGACATCCTTGGCGATGAAGACCACTTAGGCGACATGGACTTTAAGGTTGCCGGAACCCGCGATGGCATTACCGCCACGCAAATGGACATAAAGGTTGATGGCCTATCGTACGAGGTGCTTGCTAAAGCACTAAAACAAGCCCACGAGGGACGTATGTACATCCTGAACATCATGATGCAGACCATTTCTGAACCCCGTCCCGACTTTAAACCCCATGCACCTCGCATTGAGCAGTTCAACATACCTCGAGAGACAATTGGTGCTGTTATAGGCCCCGGCGGTAAAGTAATTCAGGAAATTCAGAGCGAGACAGAAACCACCATCACCATCGAAGAGATTAACGACCATGGTGTAGTAAGTGTATTTGCTGAAAGTGCCGAAAGCCGCGATGCTGCCGTAAAATGGATTAAAGGAATTGTTGCTGTTCCCGAGGTAGGCGAAATTTACAAGGGTAAGGTCAAATCAATTATGCCCTTTGGCGCTTTTATTGAGATACTTCCAGGCAAAGATGGGTTACTTCATATCTCAGAGATTGAATGGCACAGGCTGGAAAAAGTTGAAGAGGTGCTCAAGGAAGGCGATTGGGTTGAAGTTAAACTTATCGAAATTGATAAGAAAACCGGAAAACTTAAACTTTCACGCAAGGTACTAATGCCAAAACCAGAGAAAAACAAATAGTAAAAAAGCAGGGGCACCTCTGCTTTTTTTATTTACCACCAAAAAACAACGGTTTTTTTTAAGACTTAGTGCAAAGTTTGTATTATTTTATTGTATTTTTGTTTGTACATCACTACAAAAATTTGAAAGCGATGAAAAAGTCAGTCATAACACTGCTGTTAGTTACACCACTAATGATCACTATGTCGTGTAATATATCAAAAGTAAAATATCCTAAAACCAAAAAGGTAGATGTGGTTGATGAATATTTCGGAGTGAAGGTTGCCGATCCCTATCGCTGGCTTGAAGATGATAAATCGCCTGAGGTTGCTGAATGGGTAAAACAGCAAAATGAGATCACTTTCAACTACCTTAACGCTATACCTTTCCGCAGCAAAATAAAAGAAAGGTTAACCACCATTTGGAACCATACCTCAATGGGAACCCCATTTAAAGCGGGAGGCAGGTATTTCTTTTTCAAGAAGGATGGCCTTCAGAACCAAAGCGTTCTTTACATGATGGAAAATCTTGAGGCTGAGCCTAAAGTAATTCTTGATCCAAACACCTTTAGCGAGGATGGAACCGTATCGCTATCAAAAGTTAGCGTATCGCGCGATGGCAAGTACCTTGCTTATTCCATTAACGATGGCGGGTCGGACTGGCAAAAGATAAAAGTGATTAAACTGCCCAGCGGAGAGCAACTTCCTGACGAAATCAACTGGGTAAAGTTCTCATCCATTGCTTGGTTAAACGATGGCTTCTTCTATAGCCGTTACGATAAACCCAATGAGGGCTCGGAATTATCCAACATCAACCAAAACCATAAAGTTTTTTATCACAAGGTAGGAACGCCGGTTGAAACCGATAAGTTGATATTCTCAAACAGCGAGTATCCATTGCGCAACTACTCCGCCCAAACCACCGAGGACGAAAAATATCTCATTATTTATGAATCGGAATCAACCTATGGGAATTCCATATACGTGAAGAACCTAAAAGATCCCAAGGCGAATTTATCGAAAATAACCACCGGCTTTGAGTTTGAGTACAGCGTACTCGACCATGTTGATGATTATCTTATAGTTTTAACCAACTACAAGGCTCCCAAGTACAAACTGGTAAAAATCAATGTTAACAGCATGGATATTGGCAACTGGCGCGACATTCTACCTGAACGCAAGGATGTTCTCAAGGGATGCGCCCTTATCAATAAAAAGATTATAGCCAATTACATTATTGATGCTAAGAGCCAGGCAGAGGTTTATAACCTAGACGGGAGCAAGATTGCTGATATTGAACTCCCAACCCTAGGTACAATATCAGGAATAAGTGGCAACATAAATGACTCAATTGCCTTTTATTCATTCTCATCGTTTACAGTTCCTCCAACCGTTGTAAAATACAACGTAAATAGCAATACCTCCACCCAATTCTTTAGCCCTAACATCGACTTTAGGTTTGATGATTACGAAACCAAGCAGGTGTTCTACACCAGCAAAGATGGTACACTTGTCCCCATGTTCATTGTTCATAAAAAAGGACTTAAACTCGATGGCAACAACCCCACCCTTCTTTACGGTTATGGTGGATTTAACATTAGCCTTCTGCCCTACTTCAGCACATCGCGACTATTCTGGCTTGAGCAAGGTGGCATATTTGCCATGGCAAACCTAAGGGGTGGCGGTGAGTACGGCGAGAACTGGTATCGCGCGGGCACAAAGCTGAACAAGCAAAACGTATTCGACGACTTTATTGCAGCCGCCGAGTACTTGATCAAAGAAAAGTACACCTCACCCAAAAAGCTTGCCATCCAGGGTGGATCGAACGGCGGCCTACTCGTTGGTGCAGTAACCAACCAACGCCCCGATTTATTCAAGGTTGCCATACCTCAGGTTGGCGTTATGGATATGCTAAGGTACCATAACTTTACTATAGGTTGGGCATGGGCTAACGATTACGGCACCAGCAACGACTCCATCCAGTTCCTAAACCTTTACAGCTATTCCCCACTCCATAATATCAAACCCAAAACCAATTACCCGGCTATACTTGTAACCACTGCCGACCACGACGACAGGGTTGTGCCAGCTCATTCATTCAAGTACATTGCTACCATGCAAGAGAAAAACCCTAACCCTAAAAATCCGGCTCTTATACGAATTCAAACCCGTGCCGGACACGGAGCAGGTATGCCTACCTCTATGGTTATTGATGAATATGCCGATATTTACGCATTCATCATGTATAACATGGGAATGCAATACTAGATTTGTGTTAAAATTATGAAAGGGTTGGGGTACAAAACTCCAACCCCTTTTGTTTTTTATACACCAAAAATATAACTTAGCCAGAAATTAATGCCTTTGTCAAACTATGCATTACCTTGTAATTGAAGGGAATATTGGTGCAGGCAAAACAACCCTTGCCACCATGTTGGCTAAAGAACTTAACGCCAAGTTAATCCTGGAACAATTTGCCGATAACCCCTTTCTACCCAAATTCTACAAAAACCCTGAACGTTATAGCTTCCCCCTTGAACTCTCCTTCCTGGCAGAGCGATACTCCCAGCTCAACAACGAGTTACGTTCAGCTTCCCTTTTCCACTCACTAACCGTTGCCGATTACTACTTCATGAAATCGCTTATTTTTGCACAGAACACACTAAACGGCGACGAACTTCAGCTTTACAAACAACTCTTCTCAATTATATACAACATTCTTCCCAAGCCCGACCTGTACGTGTATCTCCACTTGCCCACCGACCGCTTATTAAAAAACATTCAAAAAAGAGGAAGGGATTACGAACAATCCATAACCGTTGAATACCTTAACGGAATTACCGAAGGATATTTTGATTTTTTCAAGCAACATCCAGAATACACATTTTTGGTAATTGACACTTCAAAGATTGATTTCGTGGCAAACCACCAGGACTTTCTTAAAATCAAATCGGCGATTTTTAACCAACATTACAAAAAAGGTGTTAACTTGGTCTCGTTGTAAAACAAATGTTTATTTTTGCTTCATCAATTTGATAAATTGGAATTTAAGTAGTATGTTTGCATTTACTAATGAGTGCTTACGATTAAGCAGAATTAATAACTAACCAACTTTTATATGAAAATGAAAGGTTTAAAACTATCGATTATTGCCTTAGCCGGTCTGCTATTGGCTGGCTGTGGTGGGGTTGAAAAAATGAAAGAGTTGCCAGATGGTTTCACTCTTAAAGTAACCCCGAATCCCGTAGAAGTACATGCTAACAAAGTTAAGGCTACTTTTGAAGGTACAATTCCCCCAAAGTACTTCAACAAGAAAGCCATTGTTGAAATCACACCTGTTGTGGTTTATAAGAGTGGTGAGTTAGCTCTTCCCTCAAAGGTTCTACAAGGCGAAAATGTTCAAGCCAACAACCAAGTTATTAACTACGAAGCTGGTGGTAGCTGGAAACATGAGGTGGAGTTTGATTACAAGGATGAAATGTTCAGCTCCGAAATTGAGCTCCGTTTTGAGATTACCTACAAGGACAAGAAGGTTCCTTTTGACGCTCCCCAAAAGGTTGGTATTGGCACAATGGCTACCTACAAGCTGGTTGACATTGATGTTAAGCCAGTAATGCTAAACGACAAGTTTGTACGCATAACTCCTGAGGAAAAGGAAGCACAAATCAACTTCGTAATCGAAAGGGCTGACATCCGCAAGTCGGAACTCACCAAGGATGAAATAAAGATGTTTAACGATTTCCTATTTGCTGCTGCTCAGGCTAAGAATAAGGAAATCAAAGAGTTGAAGATTGCCGCTTATGCATCACCCGACGGCCCTGAAAAACTAAATGAAAAGCTTTCACAGGATCGTGGTAAGAACACCGATAAGTACCTTGCTAACGTATTCAAGAAAGCCAATGTAAAAGGCTTAACCCCCACTGTTGAATTTACAGCTGAAGACTGGGAAGGATTCCAAAAAGCTGTTGAGGCTTCCGATATCGAAGATAAGGAACTTATTCTTCGCGTTCTTTCAATGTACTCCGACCCTGTAGTACGCGAGAAGGAAATAAAGAACCTATCAAAGGTTTACAAGGTATTAGCTGAAAAGATTCTCCCACAGCTTCGTCGGTCAACAATGATTGCCAAGGTTGATGTAATTGGCTACTCCGACGATACCTTAAAATACATGGTTGAAAACAACGCTTACGACAGCCTGAACGTTGAAGAGATGCTATACGCTGCTACTCTTGTAAACGATGTTAACAAGAAGATTGAAGTTTACATGAAAGTTGGCGAAATGTTTAACTGCGCTCGCGGTTACAACAATGCTGCATACTACCACATTCTGAACAAGGATGCTGCAGCAGCCAAAGCTGCCTTGGATAAGATTCCTGCCGACCAAAAGATTGCTGGCGTTACAAACAATCGCGGTTGCGTAGCCATGCTAGAAGGCAACTTTGATGAGGCTGAAAAACTATTTGCCGATGCCACTGATGCTGGTAGCGCTGTTAAGTACAACCTAGGTATTATTGCAATTCTTAAAGGACAATACCCTGCAGCTGCTGAATACCTTGCCGGTAGCGATTCATTCAACCAGGGACTTGCTCTTCTTCTAGCAGGAAAGGTTGATGCCGCCAAGAACACCTTCAACAAGGTAGAAACAGCTAAGGGCTACTATGGCCGTGCAATTATTGGCGCTCGTCTTGCTGAAGAAGCAACTGTACTCGATAACCTACGCACTGCTTTTGGTAAGGATGCCTCATTAAAAGACCGTGCTAAGGAAGATGTTGAATTCCGCACCTTCTTCCAGAACGAAGCTTTTAAGGCATTATTTTAAGATAATCGAATTCCTATGAAACGGGGCTGCAAATGCAGCCCCGTTTTTTTGTCATTGCATATTAAAAAGCAGATGGCCAACAAAAAGATATTAAAAGGGGGCCATTACTTTAACAAAAAAATCCCAGAGCACAATACCCACTGACACCGAAATGTTAAAGGAGTGCTTGGTTCCAAGCTGAGGAATCTCAATGCAAACATCTGAAATATCCACTACATCCTGTCCAACACCTTTAACTTCGTTTCCAAATACCAATGCATACTTCCATCCTTTTTCCGGATAAAACTGGTTAAGTAAAACCGATTGCTCCACCTGCTCAGCTGAAATAATCAAATATCCCGATTGCTTTAACCCTTCAACTGCTCTTATTGTACTTTCAACGTACTCCCATTCAACCGATTTCTCAGCACCTAGTGCTGATCGATGTATCTCAGGGTGCGGTGGAGTGCCGGTTATACCACATAGGAATATTTTTTCAACCAAAAAAGCATCGGAAGTTCTGAAAACTGAACCTACATTGTTTAAACTCCTAACGTTATCGAGAATTATTGCAACTGGCAATTTTTCAGAGGTTTTGAATTCATCAATCGATTTTCGTCCCAGCTCTTCGTTTAACAACTTCCTGTTTTTAACCATATCCTAAAAATTTTAACAAATTTAGTTAAACCTTTTTTTGTAACTTAGATGCATAAAAAAATGATGTTCTTCTATGAATCTACATGAGTATCAATCGAAAGAAATACTAAGGCAAGCAGGTGTTCCAGTGCCAGTAGGTTTAGTAGCCTTTACAAAAGATGAAGCAGTAAGGGCAGCCCAGGAGGTAATGAAACTCACCAGAACCGACACTATAGCGGTTAAAGCTCAAGTTCATGCTGGTGGCCGTGGCAAAGGTGGTGGTGTTAAAATCGCAAAGTCCATTGATGAGGTGTCAACCTACGCCTCCAACATTTTGGGTATGAATCTGGTTACCCATCAAACAGGCCCTCAAGGCAAACTTGTACGAAAAGTGCTTATTGAGCAAGGTATTTATCAACCGGGACCCTCGGAAATCAAGGAGTACTACATGAGTATCCTGTTAAACCGGGCATCCGGTCGGCATATGGTAATATACTCTCCCCAGGGAGGAATGGACATTGAAGCTGTTGCTGCTCAAACCCCTGAACTAATCTTCAAAGAAGAAATTCACCCCGTTGGGCTTCAGGCCTTTCAGGCTCGTAAAATAGCTTTTAACCTTGGTTTATCAGGCAAAGCCTACCAGCAAATGGTTAAGTTTGTTATGTCGCTCTACGAAGCCTATACCAAAAACGACCTTTCGCTGCTTGAAATAAACCCTGTTGTAAAAACATCGAACGACGACATTTTGGCCGCTGACGCCAAGTGTAGCATTGATGATAATGCTATTTTCCGTCATCCCGATTTAGCTGAATACCGCGATATTTACGAGGAGGACCCTGCTGAGGTTGAGGCAGGCGAGCATAACCTTAACTTTGTTAAGCTCGATGGTAATGTTGGCTGTATGGTTAATGGTGCCGGCTTGGCCATGGCTACCATGGATATCATTAAACTCTCGGGAGGCGATCCGGCCAACTTCCTTGATGTAGGTGGCGGAGCAAATGCAAAAACCGTAGCAGCAGGTTTCAGGATAATACTGAAAGATCCTAACGTTAAAGTTATACTTATCAACATTTTTGGAGGTATTGTGCGTTGCGACCGCGTAGCACAGGGAGTAGTTGACGCTTACAAGGAGATAGGGGATATACCTGTTCCGGTTATAGTTCGTTTACAAGGAACCAATGCCCTTGAGGGTAAAAAGCTGATCGACGAATCCGGATTAAAGGTTTACAGCGCCATTACATTGCAGGAGGCGGCTAATTTGGTAAAGCAAATGGTAAACTAACAAAAAAAGAGGCTTAGCCCCTTTTTTTGTTACTTCTTGGTTGAACAGGTATTAATTCCGAACAGAGAGTAAATCCCACATGTTCCTGTTAGTGCCGTTGCCAAAGGTACTATTGCTAGTAATCCCCACCAACTTTGGTAGTATATTCCTACCCCAGCTATAACTAAAGCAATCAGAATTCTAAACACCTTATCAATTTTGCCAACATTTTTTCCATTGTTTCAAAGTTTAATGATTGCTTTTCTAGAAACAAATCGCAATGGAAAATGTTTACTACCACTTTATTGGTTTGCGACGGAAAGGCATAGTCATACATCGCGCACCTCCTCCACCGCGGGGTAGTTCACTACCATCGAGAGCAACAACATATTTTTGGTAGGAGTTCAAATCAACCTTACCAACCACAATATCCTTTGCTCTAAGAATTTCAAATCCGTTTTTATTCATCTCCTCGAGCGTATTGATATTTCGACCATAGCCAATCACCCTACCGGGGCCAATGGCGACAAAATTTACTCCGCTGTGCCACTGTTCACGCTCCTGTATCCAACGATCCTTTGTACCACCACAAACTATTGGTTTTAAATCGATACCAAGGCTTTTGAGAGCGACCAGAAGGTTATCAACCGTTTTTATCTCCTTAATCTTACCTTTATCGATTGTGATGTGAACGGTTTGGTAACGGTTGGGCTGCAGAATTATTGGTTCGTAAACCATGCACTTATCAAAGTCGAGCATGGTGAAAACCATATCGAGGTGAATGAACGACTCGGGCTTATAGGGCAATTCCTGAACCAATATATGTCGCTTCCTTTTATCGTCGCGTGCCATAAACCGCGATAGAATAAAGTCGATACCATGGGTATTGGTTCTAATTCCGTTGCCAATCAACAGTATATCGTCGCGAACCACCAGAACATCGCCGCCCTCAATGGTAACATCGCCAAGATTATTGAAAGTGGTTGGGTTTATGGTTTGGGTATTAAATACCCCGGAGCGGGAAAAGATTGTTTCCATGATAATACTTTCCCTATCTCTTATGGCATTTGCCATTTTGCCAATTAGCACATCCTCACCAATAGCTATTGAAGCATCCCGAGTAAAATAGAAATTGTAAAGCGGGCGCAACGCAAACCTCTCCTTGCTTAAAAAGTTAGTAAGTGTATTGCGAACCAGAGGAACGCCCTCAATAAGCATCCGGGCGAGTTGCTTTGCATCAATGTCGATAAGGTAGTCGAACAATGCCATGGCATTCTCGTAACGGCAAATTTTTTCAAGGAGGTACTCCCTATCCTCTTCGTTTTCGAGTACTTTTTCAAGCAAATCGACCACCTCATATGTTTTTGCTACCTTTGAGAGTACACCACTGAGCTGCGAGTACTCCTTATGCGCAACGTTAAGGTTAAGAATATCGCTATATAGTGCACGTTGTGCATTTTCGGGTGTCATATTTTCCACCTCGGCCCCCGGGGTGTGCAGTATTACACCCTCAAGCTCGCCAATTTCGGAATTGAGATAAACATTTACCCTCTCCATAGTAATTATAAATCAAATTTATGGCAAAGTTAATTGTTTGCGCGGGAAAGCTAAATGTGTTAAGAAACATACAAAAATACCTTAAGGTTATGTTTTGACAAAAATGGGCGAACCATTTGAGGGAGGTTCAAAATTATTGGGCTTAAACCCAAATTCGTCAATTAAATAAACCAATTGACGAATCTACTAACAAAATCTATTCATTCCGAAAGTTCGGAATGAAAGATCTTGGTAAGTCGGGGTTACCTCCGATAAGTCAATAGAAACAAGGTATTTATTTTTTTTTTGCGTTTCTATTAACTAATCTCGGTTAAAACAAAAAGTGCCCCGGAGGGTCCAATGCACTTTTCAGTATTAAAAGAAAAAAGTGCATTTACAAGTAATCCTCAATAGGCGCACAGGTACAAACAAGATTTCGGTCACCATAACCGGCATCTATTTTGCTTACATAGGGCCAGAATTTATTCTGCATAACCCAGGGTAGTGGGTAGGCAGCATGTTGGCGGGAATATGCATGCTTCCATTCATCGACAGTAACCTCGGGAGCGGTATGGGGAGCATTGGCAATCAGGTTATCGGATTTATCAGCTTTGCCGTTCTTGATGTCTTCAAGCTCTCCCTTAATGGCAATCATCATTTCCACAAACCTATCGAGTTCCTGCTTTGACTCACTCTCGGTAGGTTCAACCATTAGGCTCTCGTGAACTGGGAATGAAACGGTAGGCGCGTGGTATCCGTAATCCATCATGCGGCGGCCAACATCGCTGGTATCTACACCATAGGTTAACTTAAAGTGGCGGCAATCAAGAATCATCTCATGGGCAACCCTACCGGCTTCACCGGTGTAAAGAATCTTATAGTGATCCTTTAACCTGGCAGCTAAGTAGTTAGCATTAATAATTGCCATCTTTGTTGCCTGAGTTAACCCATCGGTACCTAACATTAGAATGTAAGCATATGAAATTACTATTATGCTTGCACTACCCCATGGTGCTGCAGCAACGGCTGTTATTGCCTTTTCGCCTCCAGTTTTAACAACGGAATGCGAAGGCAGGAATGGAGCCAAATGTTTTGCTACTGCTATTGGGCCTACTCCTGGACCACCACCACCGTGTGGTATTGCAAATGTTTTGTGAAGGTTAAGATGACAAACATCGGCACCAATTTCACCTGGGCTGGTTAAGCCTACCTGAGCGTTCATGTTTGCGCCATCCATGTAAACCAATCCACCATTCTGGTGAATAATATCAATCATTTCCTTGATTTGGCTCTCAAACACTCCGTGGGTTGACGGATAGGTAACCATGAATGCAGCAAGATTATCTTTATTCTGCTCAGCCTTGGCACGTAAGTCATCAACGCTGATATTTCCATTTTCATCGCAAGCAACAACCACCACCTGCATACCAGCCATAGCAGCGCTTGCGGGGTTAGTGCCATGTGCCGACGAAGGAATCAGCACAACATTTCTGTGCCCTTCGCCACGATTAATGTGGTACTGGCGAATAACCAATAACCCCGTATACTCTCCAGCAGCACCTGAATTTGGCTGCAAGGTTACAGCATGGAAACCGGTAATTTCAGCCAGGTATTGTTCCAGTTCACGAATGACCTGCATGTAGCCCTCGGCCTGGTCAGCAGGCACAAACGGATGCAGGCTATTCCATACGGGCCAACTTAGAGGCAGCATGGTTGTCGCTGGGTTTAGTTTCATGGTACAACTTCCAAGCGAAATCATGCTATGGTTTAGGGCAATATCGCGACGCTCAAGTTTCTTGATGTAGCGCATCATTTCGGTTTCGGAATGGAAGCTATTGAAAACCTTATCGGTTAAGTAAACTGATTTACGACGTAGGTTTTCGGGAATGGCTAGGGATTCTTTTATCTCCGAAATGGCATTAAACTTTTTCCCGGCAGCCTCAGCAAAAACGGAAAGTAGGTTGTTAACATCATTGACCGATGTGGTTTCATCGAAACTGATACCAATTGTGCCATTCTGTTTATAGTTCAAGTTGATTTTGCGATTCAGGGCGCGTTTACGAATATCATCGATGGTTACATCTGATGGCAGTTCTACCTCAAGGGTGTCAAAGATGTTCTTTACGTTTTGCTTGTAACCCAAACCAACTAGTTCGTTGGCAACCTGAACAGCTGTGCTATGGACATACGAGGCAATTCGGCGTATTCCTTCGGGACCATGGTAAACGGCATACATGCCCGCCATGGTAGCCAGCAGAGCTTGAGCTGTGCAAATATTTGAGGTTGCACGCTCACGTTTGATGTGCTGCTCACGGGTTTGAAGAGCCATACGTAATGCTTTGTTGCCATGCCTATCAATTGAAACTCCAATGATTCGGCCTGGCATGCTACGCTTGAACTCATCCTTGCAGGCAAAGTATGCGGCATGGGGGCCACCAAATCCCATGGGAATCCCAAAACGTTGAGTTGATCCACAGGCAATATCGGCACCCCACTCGCCCGGGGGTGTAATTAGGGCCAAGCTTAAAATATCGGCTATGGCGGTAACCAATGCACCAGCCTCATGAGCTTTTGCTGCAAAAGTGGTATAGTCGCGTATGTTTCCTTTGGCCGATGGGTACTGAACTATGACGCCAAATTCCAGTCCGGTAAAGCTGTACTCGCTGTAGCAGCCAGTAACAACCTCAACACCAAGAGGATTTGAACGCGTTTTAATTACATCGAGGGTTTGAGGGAAAATATCCTGATCAACAAAAAGTACATTCTTGCCAGCCTTAACTGCCTCGCGTGAGCGGAGGTTGAGCATCATAAACATTGCCTCAGCCGCAGCGGTTGACTCATCGAGCAGCGAAGCATTAGCAATCTGCATCCCGGTAAGCTCAACCACCATGGTTTGGAAATTGAGCAAAGCCTCAAGCCTTCCCTGGCTAATCTCGGCCTGGTAAGGAGTGTACGAGGTGTACCAACCGGGATTTTCAAATATGTTACGTAAAATAACCGAAGGGGTAAAGGTTCCATAGTAACCCATTCCAATAAAACTTTTGTAGAGTTTATTCTTGGAGGCAACCTTATGCATATGGGTCAGGAACTCATACTCCGACATGGGAGCAGGTAGGTTAAGAGGTTTTTTAAGTCTGATATTAGCTGGAATGGTTTGGTTGATTAGCTCATCAACCGACGAAACGCCAATTACTTTTAGCATCTCATCCACTTCATGGTCGCGTGGACCATTATGACGTGACACAAATTTATTGGTATGCATGGTTTAGTATTTTAATAAATGATTATCAGCAAAATTATGAATTTGGGTTATTGTTTATAGTTAAACAAAATTTTTTTGTTTATGTTTTTTAACACCAACTATAAGAACGGGTTCGATGCTTTTTCAACACCTATGGTTGTGCTATTACCATGACCAGGGTAAACAATTACATCGTCAGGTAAAACCAAAAGCTGCTCCCTGATGCTCTTTATAAGAGTATCGTAATTACCTCCGGTTAAATCGGTTCGACCAATAGATAGGTTAAACAGCGTGTCGCCAGTAATCAAAAACTTTTCGTTTTCGGCATAAAGGCACACACCACCTTTTGAGTGCCCCGGGGTGTGTATTACCCTCAGTTGGCTGCCATTAAGTTCAATTACATCGTTGTGGTTAATAGTTTCATCTATGGTTGGTACTGTATCGAGATACAAACCAAACATCATGGCATGGCTGGGAGCCATTTGTAGCAGTGGGAAATCGTCGATATGGGCGTAAGCCTTCACTCCAAAGCGATCTTTAAGGGCTGTAATGCCCAAAATATGGTCGATATGGCAATGGGTATTCACCAAGCGTACGACGGTAAGATTTTGGCTCTGAACAAAATGGATGAGTTCTTGCACCTCGTTATCGTTTGAGCAACCCGCATCAACCACAACGGCTTGGCCTTGGGGTTGGTAAAGAACATAGGTGTTTTCTTGGAATGGGTTGAAAACAAATTGTTTGACTGCAATCATTTGGAATACTATTTTGTTTTACCTTTTAACAACGGAACAAATATAAAGTTTCCGTGAGCCGATTCTTTTATGGTTCCATCATCTAATTTCTCAATTAGCATCATGGTCTGGCCATGTTCGTTTCCTACGGGAATTACCATTCGCCCTCCAGGTGCGAGCTGATCGATAAGAGCCTGTGGGATTTCACTAGCACCAGCAGTAACAATAAGTCGGTCGAAAGGACTAAATGGGGGTAGCCCTAGGTAGCCATCGCCGTAATGGCAACTTGGGCGATAGCCCATCTCCTCGAGCAGCGCCTTTGCCGATAAAAAAAGTTCACGGTGGCGTTCAATGGTATAAAGCCTTGCTCCCATTTCCATAAGAATGGCGGCCTGATACCCCGAGCCAGTTCCAACCTCCAAAACCTTTTGCATGGGACAAACCTGCAGCAACTGCGTTTGAAAGGCTACAGTATAGGGCTGGGAAATGGTTTGCCCGGAGCCAATTGGAAATGCCTGATCCTTGTAGGCAAAACTCAAAAAACCACTATCCATGAAAAAATGACGAGGCACCTTTAGCATTGCCTCGAGTACTCGCTTATCGCTTATCCCCTTAGCGGCAACTTCCTCCACTAACTTGCGGCGCAAACCTTTGTGACGGATACTATCGTCCTGAAGCATATTTTACTTTTTAATATTATTCAAATGGCAAGCAAATTTAGTTTTTATACAGCATAAAACTCCATCTGTTACTAAATGGTTAATAAATTATGAGGGGTTTGCTTCCGAAATGATTACAGAACAATGTATTATTGCAAAACATTTGCTTTTAACTATGACAACCTGCCTTGTAACCGACAGCAATAAAATAATTCCATATCAGGAAGAAAAATTTTTCAATAACACCATTGATGCCAACAACCAGCTGATTGATGAAATTTTGCTTGGCATATGTAAAAGTAGCACACAAATAGCAAAACTGTTTAACTACCCTGAACTGCTGGTAGTTGACACAAGCCCAAAAACCGCGTACACCATAATTGCCAACGCACTCCGAGCTGGCATAAACGTATTAACACCATCGCTGCTCCATTTCAGCAGCGAAAAAATTCATGAGCTTATTACCATAGCCCAAGAGATTGGGGTTGAACTTGGATTTTTACCAAAATATAGCCTTGAGTTTCCATCAATCCATTCGCCTATCATAATTGAAAGCATAAGGGAATCAATCAGCCAGGCCTTAACTGAGATTCAGTTGCAACAAATTACAACAGACTTAATATTGCTTTTATCACCAATAAAATCAGAAATCCGCAAGGTTAGGGTTTACTGGTTGCCATTATACAGCCAACCGATATCGACCCTGAAGTTGATAGTTGATTTTAACGACAACACATTAATTACCTATCAAATTAAAAACAAGAAAGAAACAAGCATGCTAAAGGTTGTGCTAACCACCGAGGAGTATGATAAAACATTCAATATCTTTGAAACTCAAATCAAGCCAGAGTCAACAAAAGAAACTGTTATGCAAAACGTGGATTACTTTATTAACCAAAGGAGGATGATTTACCCAGCGGCTATGGCTTTAAAATCGAAGCAAATCATCGAAACAATCCTGAAAAAGATTTACAGTTAGCAATATTTTAAGTTTTTCATTGTTATATAGAAAAAGTTGCGGCTTTGAACGAAAAAAAACAGGCATCCCGGTATTTGCTTTTCGATATAGTTGGTAGCGCCCTGGCATGGACGTTATTCAACCTTTACCGTAAAAGGATAATAGAATCTAACCTTTTTGGCATAGACATTCGTTTCTCGCCCGACTATAAGTTTTACCTTGGGCTTGTATTCTTCACATTATTCTGGGTTTCGATGTTTGGTTTGGTTGGGCTTTACCACGATCCATACCGGAAGTCGAGGCTTAGAGAATTTGGAGCCTCACTAACAATCACCATTATTGGCACCATTGTACTTTTCTTCGTCCTACTGATTGACGATTACGTGGTAGCCTACCAGAACTACTACAAGATTTTACTGGCCATGCTTCTGCTAGTGTTTACACTCACCTACATACCCCGGCTTGTAATTACAACCCAAACCATACACCAGATCCATAATAGAAAAATTGGATACCCTACCATAATAATAGGTAGTGGAAAAAAAGCCATGCAAACCTATCAGGATATTAACTCGGAAAAAATATCGCAGGGGTTTAAAATAATAGGCTTTATCGACTTGCCCAATGGGATAAGGGTTGACCAATCGCTTATTTTGGGAAATGTAAACAACATTCCGGAAGTTGTTGCACAATACGGAATTGAAGAGGTTATTCTGGCCATTGACAATGAAAGCCCGCAAATACTAACTACCGTTCTAAACCAACTTGTTCCGCTCAATGTAAACATCAAAGCAATTCCAAGCATGTACGACATTTTACTGGGGAAAGTAAAACTGAACCGTATTATTGGGACTACCCTGGTAGATGTTTCATTTGAACCCATGCCCGCCTGGCAGGCAAACCTAAAGGAAATGCTCGACTATTTTATTGCCATTGTAGGGCTTTTGCTTTCAGCGCCAGTTTCGCTTATACTCATGGCTGTAATTAAAACAACATCAAAGGGCCCTGTTATATTCAAGCAGGAAAGAATTGGGCAGCACGGCAAACCCTTTCACATATACAAGTTCAGGAGCATGTATATTGATGCCGAGGTAAACGGCCCTGCGCTTTCATACCAAACCGACCCAAGAGTAACACCAGTAGGCAGGTTTATGCGCAAAACCCGGTTGGATGAGATTCCAAATTTCATAAATGTGCTTAAAGGCGAGATGTCAATTGTTGGGCCACGCCCGGAAAGGCAATTCTACATAGAGCAATTGGTAAAGGTTGCCCCTCACTACCTTCACCTGCAAAAGGTGAAACCAGGGATAACATCGTGGGGACAAGTAAAGTACGGCTATGCCGAAAACATCGAACAAATGGTAGAGCGGCTCAAGTACGACCTGTTGTACCTTGAGAACATGTCGCTTTACATCGATTTTAAGATAATGATATACACCATCCTAACCATTTTTAAGGGCAAAGGGGTTTAGCATCCCTTTAGCTGAAATTTTTGAATAATTCTATATTCAGGCCCTTGCCGCTTCAATATGCTTTCGTATAGTACCAGTTCCCTTACCGTTTGCACCTGGAATGATTTATTTCGGTATTGCTGAACCTCGGCATTTAATTTATCGGTATTGTGCATGAATTTTACTCTACCCAAGGTGAAATGTGGATTGAATCTCTCCTTATCAAAACTATAACCAAACTCGCTTAATGCGCTATCAACTGAAAGTTTAAGGTCATTAAGTACTTCGGAGAAATCGACCCCAACCCAAATAACCCTAGGTAAAGGGCGGCCAAAAAAACCTATACCTTTAAGGGTTAAGCTGAACGGCTCAAATTTTTGAATGGTTCCTTTTAGCTTATCGCAAATATCTGGAATATTAGCGATTGGGGTATCGCCCAGAAAGAAAAGGGTAAGATGCATTATCGCCGGATCAACCCACTTGATGCTATCGAGCTTATGATTGCGCTTCAACTCTTGAAGGAGGTCAATTATATCATCCTGAGGCGCAACGTCAATTGCCAAAAATGTGCGTTTTGTTTCCATGATGTTCTCATTTAGGTATTGTGTATAAATAAAAAACTAACTATCTTGTTTAGCAAATTTAAAACGTTTGCAGCAATGGGCAACAATAAAAAATTTGCCGTAATACTATCGGGTAGTGGAGTTTATGATGGCTCTGAAATCCATGAGGCAGTTATGACCCTTTATGCCATTGTAAAACATGGTGCAACCTACGAAATTTTTGCGCCTAACATAAACCAGCATCACGTGATTAACCATATTGACGGAAGCGTGATGAAAGAAAAAAGGAACGTGCTGATTGAATCGGCTCGGATTGCCCGCGGCAAGATTAAACCGCTTAAAGAGTTTAACCCAGAACTTTTTAATGCCCTCATCATCCCGGGCGGTTTTGGGGTTGCCAAAAACCTTTCCACATGGGCCTTTGATGGGCCTAAATGCAGCGTACACCCTCAGGTGGAAGCTGCCATAAAAGGAATGCATAAACTAAAAAAACCCATTGGAGCGCTGTGCATAGCACCCGTGTTGCTTGCAAAAATTATTAGCAATGCCACCGTAACCATTGGGAAAGATACCTCAACAGCCCAAGCAATTGAATCGTTGGGAGCCAAACACCAACCAACCGGCCATGCGCAGGTTGTTGTGGATGAAAAAAACATGCTGTTTACCACACCATGCTATATGCTCGACGCTAATATAGTTGACATATCGAATGGGACCAAGGCCGTTGTTTCAGAAATACTCAAATGGATTTAGCCATGAAAAGGTTTGTTATCCTGGCTTCCATTACTACTATTATGCTTAGCTACAGCTGCCTTAACCAATGCGATGTTGATTGCGTTAATCCACCTTCGCCTACATGGCTTAAAATTGTTGATAAAACCTCGCACCAAAATTTAATAGCTGAAGGATTTTACCATAAGGACTCCATTAAAATTTACTACTTTGATGGTGAAACAAAAAAATACGCAAACATTTTTTTTGTTGGCCCAGCTGGCCAAACCGATATAATCCAAACCAACATTGGGATTTTATTGCCCTTTGAGCAGCTAAATACATTTTACCTATACTTAAACCATAGCGATATCGATACCATACAGGTACGATTTGTAAAAAACAGCGATGGGTGCTGCACTGCATATCCTCTCGATTCTATTGCCATTAACGGAGAATACGCTGAGGTTGACGGGGTTGACTACTCCTTTCTCATTAAAAAGTAGGAATCAAATCAACCCTTGCTCATAAAGGAAGATTAGCTCATTTAGAATCTTATCCTCGCCCTGTGGGTCGAACTTGGTTTTGAGGTTCGACCCAAAAAGGCGTGCAATGCCCTGCCAGAATGTGGCAGAAAAACCACCCTTTAACTCCTTTACAAGCTCATACGAGGTTCGTTGGGTTTCCCTGTCAATGAGCTTTATTAACATCTTCCCCTGCGATATGGTAAGCTTTGTCAAATCCTTCTCAAACTGATTTCGGAGTTCCTTTTCTGCCCTAGCTACGTATTCCTTTTTCTCTCGGTCAGTTTTAAGGATCTTCAAATTCTCATTTATTTCTAGTAACTTATACTTTGCAATTTGAGCGTATGGGTATGTTTTCTTGAGGTTGTATATCATTCTGTAATACTTGCCCATCTCTCTTCGGCTCTTGAAACGGCGTTTACCCACCTTTACAACATCTTCAATCTTGATATGGGGTACATACTCGCCATCGAGAATGATTGTAGGGTACAAGATAAGGCTGTCAGTGGATGTGGCCTGTGCGCCTACATCCTTAACTGCAGCAGCAACCAGAAAAGCCACCAAGACAGTACCTGCAAACCTTTTCATTCCACCCCCATAGATTCTTATGCCAAAATTAATACCTCATCAACCCTTAAACAAGTATTATGCAAATTTCCATCAAATTGTTTCAAAATTGTACTCAAAAATCAAAAAAAGTAATTCGTTTAACACACTATATTTTAACCTGTTAATTCATTTAAGACCATATTTTGATGTACTTTTGTTGTAGCTCGCCGAAAACGTTTTCGAACGATGAGAAAGTTTTGAAATTGGATTGTGCAATGTATGAAGCCCCCATAAAGTTGAATACCCTTTTAAAAGAATTTAGCTTGCACTCCGAAAACCAATTTCTAAACCTAATTGAGTATGAAAAAAATCTTCGGAGTTATTAGTTTAATCCTTTGGTGCGGTAGCCTGCTCGCACAGGAAATTAACGTGAGCGGTACTGTCACATCGAGCGATGGCACGACCCTACCGGGGGTAACCATCGTGGTAAAGGAAAACCCTTCAAAGGGTGTAGTTACAGATGCTAGTGGGAAGTACACTATCAGTGTGCTCCCGAACCAAACGTTAGAGTTCTCGTTTGTGGGTATGGAAACCCAAGACGTTCCCGTTGGTGGGAGAACTCTCATTAACGTTGTAATGAAGGAATCATCCATGATGATCGAAGAACTCGTGGTGGTTGGTTACGGCGTGCAAAAGAAGAGTTTAGTATCGTCTTCGGTATCAAAGGTATCGAGCGAGGATATTGAGAAGGCTGCTCCCACACGCGTTGAGCAAGCCTTACAGGGCAGAACAGCTGGTGTTCAGGTAATTGCCAACTCAGGGCAACCTGGCGAAGGCTTTACAGTTCGTATCCGTGGTGTTGGAACCAATGGCACATCCGACCCCTTATACATTGTAGATGGCATGCCTGTTGGTGGTATCGATTACCTAAACCCCTACGATATCCAATCGGTTGAAATTTTAAAGGACGCTTCGGCATCGGCAATTTATGGTGCACGGGGTGCTAATGGTGTTGTTCTTATCTCCACCAAGCAAGGCCAAAAAGGCAAGTTCTCTGTTAACTACGACTACTCCATGGGATATCAGAATGCATGGCGCAAGGTATCGCTCTTGAATGCCAAGGAATATGCCATTATCATGAACGAGAGCTATGCCAACGATAATCGTCCCATTCCGTTCCCCGATGTTAATGCAGTTGTTCAGGCTGTTGGCAATGGAACCGACTGGCAAGACGAAATTTTCTACAAGAATGCCCCAACGTACAATCACCAGTTCTCAGTTAGCGGAGGTAACGAAAACTCTACGTTCCTCTCATCGCTCTCATATACCTACCAGGATGGTATTGTAGCCAAGGGTAAATCGAACTACGAGCGTTACACCTACCGTTTAAACTCCACCCACAAGTTCGGAAAGTTTAGTATGGGTAACAATTTAGCTTATACCAATAAGCTAACCCGAGGGATTGACCCCAATGCCGAATTTGGTGGTCCTCTTGCCAAAGCAGTTAATATGGATCCAATCACACCTGTTAAGAATCCTGATGGCACTTGGGGTATCTCAAACTATGCCACCCAGGAAGTAGTAAACCCGGTTGCATACCTTAGCGTTCTCAACTCCAACTATTCCGAAAATAAATTGGTAGGAAACGTTTGGGGCGAACTTGAAATTATTAAAGGGTTAAAGGCAAAAACCAGCTTCAGCGTTGATTACGCACATGGTTCTAGCCGCTCATTTGTTCCTGTTTACTTCCTTAGCGATATTGTAAAAGCTACCACTTCTGAGGCATCGGGAACTGTTAACAAATGGTTCACCTGGCAGAGCGAGAACACCCTAACCTATTCCAATTCATTCGGTGAACATAGTTTTGCTGCCATAGTGGGTATGACCGCCAATAAATACACCCACGAATACATTGGTGGCAAGAAAAACGATTTGATATTTAACGATTTTGAACATGCCTGGATAAACAACGGTACCGATGAAGATAGCTACCGCTCGTGGGGTGGTGCCGATGAGCACGCTTTACTTTCATACTTTGGCCGTGTAAACTACGATTTTGCCGGCAAATATGTATTTGAAGGTGTATTAAGGACCGACGGCTCCTCAAACTTTGGTCCCAATAACCGATTTGGTTACTTCCCTGCTTTCTCCGCCGGATGGTTAATGTCCAAGGAAGAATTCCTACAAGGCATTACCCCTCTTTCGTTCTTAAAGCTACGCTTTGGCTGGGGCCGTAATGGTAACGAAGCCATTGGTGCTTTCAGGTACACCTCTCTAATAGGCTCAGGCAGTAAGTATACATTCGGAACCGATGAAACAATTACTTTAGGTTCAAACCCTGTTGGTATTTCGAACCCCGACCTTAAGTGGGAAACCTCTGAACAAACAAACTTAGGTGTTGATGCCCGATTCCTATCCGATAAACTGAGTGTAACCCTCGATCTTTACAATAAGAAAACTAAAGACCTTTTGGTTGTAGCCCCTATACCCGGTTACATTGGCAACGCTGCCCCCACAGTAAACGGTGGTTCGGTTAGCAACAAGGGTATAGAGCTGGAACTGGGCTATAAAACCCTTATTAACGAGCTTAGAATTAATGCCAACCTTTCAGGTGCATACAACAAGAACGAGGTTACCTCAATCAACAACAGCGAAGGAAAAATCTATGGTGCAGGCCTTGCAGTTGGTATGTATAACATCTGTATGATGGAAGTAGGTTACCCAATAGCCTATTTCTGGGGATATAAGACTGCAGGCGTTTTCCAAAATGAACAACAAATTCTGGATTACAAATCGAGCGATGGCACTGTTATTCAGCCCAATGCCAAGCCTGGCGATTTGATTTGGGTTGATATGAATGATGATGGTAAGATAGATGACCAGGACCGCACACAAATTGGTAATCCTTACCCCGATTTCACCCTTGGCCTCAATTTGGGTCTAAACTACAAGAACTTCGACTTTAACATGTTCTGGTATGGTGCGTTTGGTCAGGAAATCTTTAAGGGTACCCGTCGTTACGACCTCCCCATGTCGAATTGGGATGCTTCGGTTCTTGAACGTTGGACAGGAGAGGGCACAAGCAATACTCACCCACGTGTGACCATAGACGACTCCAATGAAAACTACTTTAAAGTTTCTGATTTTTATGTTGAGGATGGTTCGTACCTACGCCTGAAGAATGTAACACTTGGATACACTCTTCCCGAAAAATACAGCCAAAAGGTAAAGATATCGAAACTGCGTCTTTATGTATCGGCAGTTAACCTGTTGACCTTTACCAAGTATTCAGGATTTGACCCCGAAATTGGAGCAAAGTGGTCGCTTGATGTTGGTATCGACCGTAACATATACCCACAACCAAGAATGTTCCTGTTCGGTGTAAACCTGAGTTTCTAACCTAAATCAGCTAAAATGAATATGAGAAAAATTAAAAATATATCGATAATCCTTTTCATGGCACTAGGCATTGTTGCCTGTACAAAGGATTTTCTGGAGTTACAACCTCTGACTGAAAGGGTTGAGGATAACTTCTATAAAACCGAGAAAGACGCTTTTGAAGCAGTTGTTTCAATCTACGATGTACTGCAATGGCAGTGCGGTGGTGGTTACCACCCTTGGGATCTTGTAAGTAATATTCTATCGGACGATGCCTTTGCGGGTGGTTCAGGCCCTGGCGATAGACCAGGATTAGTTCGTATGGGTAAATTTTCAAACTACACCAACGACGAGGAACCTCTTGGGATTTGGAAAGACAGATTCACTGGAATTTACAGAGCAAATCTATTCCTTACAAAGGTTGATGGTGTTGATTTTAAAACCGAGGAATTGAAAACCCGCCTGACAGCGGAGGCTCGTTTCCTCAGAGGGTACTTCTATTTTGAACTAGTTCAGTTCTACGGAAATGTTCCTCTAATCCTTAAACCCCTTACACCATCGGAGTATCAACAAGCCGCTGCTGATCCCGCAGATGTTTACAACCAAATTGCCAGCGATTTGTACTATGCATATCAAAACCTTCCTGCAACCATTACTGCCGCAGAAAAGGGCAGAGCATCAAAGTGGGCTGCCGGGGCATTACTGGCAAGGGTTTACCTGTTCCATAAAGGATATGGAAAAGGCGTTTTAGACATTACAACCGACCTGAAGGCCGATGATAAAACCTTTACTGAAACCGATATTGAAACTATTATTGATGACATCGTTGAAAACAGTGGCCACGGTCTAGTTCCTGACTATGCAAACCTTTGGGGCGTAGCCAACAAGAACAACCTTGAATCGATATTTGAGATACAGCATACCCATAAAGCCGACTGGGGCGACTGGGTATGGCGTAACGGAACCGAAGGGAACTGGACTGTAGTTATGAGCGGTTTCCGTGGTGTTGAAGACCCAATTTACGAATCGGGATGGAGTTTTCAGCCTGCCAGCCAATCGCTTGTCGATGAGTTTGAACCTGGCGATCCGCGTTACTCGGTATCAATACTCGATGCTGCAGCCGAAGAATTGGTTTACAAACCCGAAAATTGCTACCAGCATACGGGCTATGCATTTAAGAAATTTTACCCTCTCAAGGCTGACCGTCCCGCCACAAACGATCCCCTGAACTGGCCATACAACCGTCCCGTTATACGCTTTGCCGATGTACTGCTTATGGGTGCTGAGCTTTACCTCGACAATAACCTTGGCAAAGCTCAGGATTACTATAGCCGTGTTCGTAAACGCGCCTTTGGCGATGATCACATTGCTCCTACGCTTTCAAACGATGAAGCAGGTCTTGACCTAATTTATCATGAACGTAGGGTTGAATTTGCAGGCGAAGGGTTGCGTTACTGGGATTTGCTCCGTAGAGGTTTAACCTATGCTGAAACAAAGATTAACGCTGCTGCTGGTCCTAGTCCACTTGATGAAACATTCAATTCAGCAACACTAGGCTTGCTACCAATACCGCAAACCGAAATAACCCTTTCGGGAAATAAGCTAAAACAAAATGCTGGTTACTAAAACAAAATGTACTATGAATAAACGACACATCATACTCTCAGCTCTGGTTCTTATTGGGCTTACCTGGTTTGGTTGCGAGCCCATGGAACTGGATAAACCAAACATTGGGGATGCTCCTTCCGCTGATCAACTGGATTTTACTGTTACTCCAGGTGAAGATGCATTCCATTTTGTAATTACCAATACATCCTCTGTAAAGGGGATTGCAAACTGGGATCTTGGCAATGGTATTAAAGCTGTTGGCAATTCAGTTACAGCATACTATCCACTTGCTAAAACTTACAACATCACCCTTACCCTTTATGTTTCGGGTGGTAGCACATCGAAAACAAAAGAGTTTGTTCAAACCGAAACCGACTGGTCGTATCTGGAAAGCCCAATTATTACAGCCTTAACAGGCGGTGTTGATGCAACAAATGGAAAAACCTGGGTTATCGATAGCCTTTCGGAAGCACACCTGGGGGTTGGTCCGGCTGATTCGTATTCACCTATTTGGTGGGCTGCTGCTCCTCTGGAAAAATCGGGGCACTTCCTCTATGACGACGAATTTACCTTTAAACTTGTTGGATTTACCTACGAAATTGACACACATGGTAAAACCCATGTAAACTACGATGGCAATGCCGCTGAGGATGGCTTATCCGCTGGTTACTACGTATCATCGTTCTGGAACGATGCCTACGACATCGATATGATTACCAACGATGCCGCTCGTGGTGAACTCACCTGGTCAATTAGCCAAGAAAACGAAAAATACTACATTCAAATTTCGAGCCAATCCGGTAATATCTCCTACGACGATGGTAACCCCCGCAAGTACGAAGTGCTCGAATGGAACGAAAACTTCTTCCATCTACGCACTGTTGGTGGGGCTGCACGCTACCATAAGTTAATCCCTAAAGGATATGTTCGTCCAACTGTTACCTACAACTTAGTAGTGGCAACCACTGCAAACCCCAACGAGTACTCCTTTACACTTGAAGATTTACAAGTACCTTCTTCGTTTACCATCTCAAAAATCACATACGATTTTGGCGATGGCACTAACTATGAAACAACCAATGGGGCTGAAGTTGTTTTGCATACCTACATGCGTAAAGGTAACTACAACGCCAAGGTTACTGTAACAGCTAACGGACAGGATTTTGTTAAGTCCACAACGGTTGCCGTTGACGCTAATCACCCAAACTACCAGGAGTACCTGCTCGATGCTATGGTAATGTATAACGACTTTGGCGAAACCACGCTTGTCCCCATGCAGGTTGACCAGGCCGATGGTGGAGCTACAATTGAAATTGTTAGCAACCCCGACAATAGCTTGTATCCGAACCGTAGCGCACACTGCGCACTCTTCACCAAGTACAATGCACAATGGGCAAATGCTTACACACGCTTACCCGATGGTTACCGCTTTGATCTAACCAAGCAGACAGTGTTTAAGGTATTGGTTTACGGCAAAGCTGGCGATAATGTGCTATTAAAACTAGAAAACACCGATCGTGGTGGAAATGCCTGGCAAACTGGAACTGCCGATTTGATTTACACCATTCAGAATGACAATAAGTGGGAAATTGCCGAGTTTAACTTTGCCGGAGTTGGCGCAGGTTGGGATTGGACTGGTGATATATTTACAAATGATGTAACTACTGACCCAAATTTTAACAAGGACTTCTACAACGTGGTTCGCATAATGATTAACCCCGGTAACAACGAAGGAACCTTTAGCGTTCACCTCGACGATCTGGCTGGGCCTCATATCGAAGGGCTTAAGTAAACTATTCTGTTCACAGGGGAACCCTTAACGGGTTACCCTGTTTAAAACCGAAAAACTGAAAATGATGAGATTGAAATTAATAATTGCAGTTTTAGCCCTGGCTACGTGGTCGTGCGGTGGGAATAAAACTGCTTTAGACCATTCCGGGGGCAAGCTAAGCATCGATCCGGCTATAGAACGTAAGGTTGATTCGGTTCTTAAGCTAATGACCATTGACGAGAAGATTGGCCAACTGAACCAGCTAACCGGCGATGGCGAAACAACCGGCCCCATTACGTTTGCCACGCAGTACCAGGATGCAATCAGAAAGGGAGAAGTGGGGAGCATGCTCAACGTTAATGGTGCAGCTTATACCTATAAGGTTCAGAAAATAGCAGTTGAAGAAAGCCGATTAGGCATACCCCTAATTTTTGGCTATGATGTAATTCATGGCTACAAAACCATTTTCCCTATCCCCCTTGGCGAAGCAGCCTGCTGGGATATGGAAGCCATTGAAAAGTCGGCACGAATTGCAGCCATCGAGGCTTCTGCAGCAGGACAGCACTGGACTTTTGCCCCAATGGTTGACATTGCCCGCGACCCTCGCTGGGGAAGGGTAATGGAAGGTGCTGGCGAGGATCCCTACTACGGTTCACAGGTAGCAAAAGCTCATGTTAAGGGATTTCAAGGAACATCGCTAGCTGAACCTAGTACCATTGTTGCCTGTGCCAAGCACTTTGTTGCCTATGGTGCAGCAATGGGTGGCCGCGACTACAATACGGTGGACATCTCGGAGAGAACTCTTCGCGAGGTTTACCTACCCCCATTCAAGGCTGCCATTGATGCTGGGGTTGGTACTTTTATGTCGTCGTTTAACGAGCTAAACGGCATACCAGTAAGCGGCTACAGGGAAATGGTTAAAGGGATTCTGAAAGATGAATGGCAGTTTAACGGGTTCATTGTTTCGGACTGGGCATCAATTCGAGAAATGATTGTTCACGGCTTTGCTGAAAACGACTACCACGCAGGGGATTTGGCCATGAATGCCGGTATTGATATGGATATGGAGGGACACATTTACGTTCCCCAACTAAAAAAACTGCTTGCCGATGGCAAAATTACCGAAAAGCAGATTGATGATGCCGTTAGGCGTATTCTTCGCATTAAATTCATGCTTGGTCTCTTTGACGATCCCTACCGCTACTGCGATACAATTCGGGAGAAAGAGCTAATACTCAACCCACGCCACCTTGAAATTGCACGCGAAGTTACCCGCAAATCGATGGTGCTGCTTAAAAACGATGGGGTACTGCCACTTAGCAAAAAACTCAACACCGTTGCAGTTGTAGGCCCATTGGCCGATAATACTGACGATATCATCGGGACATGGTCGGCTCGCGGTGAGGGTAAAGACGCCGTCTCGGTACTTAAAGGGATTCGTGAAAAACTACCCAACGCAAAGGTCTTGCATGCAAAAGGTTGCGAGATAACCGGCGATTCAAAAGCAGGATTTGCCGAAGCAATTGCTGCTGCGCGCAAAGCCGATGCAGTTGTAGTGGTGGTGGGTGAAGCCGCCATGATGTCAGGTGAAGCGCTTAGCAGGGCATTTCTCGATTTACCTGGGGTGCAAAAAGAGTTGGTTTTGGCGCTAACCGAACTCAAAAAACCCATGGTTGTGGTTCTCATGAATGGACGTCCGTTAACCATTGAGTGGATGGACAGCGCCGTTCCTGCTATACTCGAAGCATGGTTACCTGGAACAATGGGAGGCCATGCTGTTGCCGATGTGCTTTTTGGCGATTACAACCCTTCGGGCAAACTGCCCATAACCTTCCCCCGCAATGTTGGACAAATTCCATTGTTCTACTTTTACAAAAACACCGGAAGGCCAAAGGTTGATACTGAGCGTTACACATCAAAATACATCGACAGCCCAAATACCCCGCTTTACCCATTCGGTTATGGTCTCAGCTATACAACCTTCGATTACAGCAACTTTAGCATCAGCGCCAATGAAATTGGCATGAACGATACCCTTAAGGTATGGATTGACGTAACAAATACCGGTAACTACGATGGCGAGGAGGTTGTACAGCTATACACCCGCGACCTTGTAGGATCTGTTACCCGTCCAGTTAAGGAATTGAAAGGTTTTGAAAAAGTTTTCATTAAAAAAGGCGAAACCGTTAAGGTTGAGTTTAAACTTACTGCAAGCGACCTGGCTTTTTATACACGCACTATGGAATTTAAGCCTGAACCCGGCGAATTCAAAGTGTTTGTAGGTGGCAACAGCCACGACTTGCAAGAATTGAGTTTTAGGTTGAATTAGCCTTTTACAAAAAGGCTTTCGGAATCATTGTCCAAAAAGATTTTTTTACGTATAAGTAAATATTATGGTTAGGTGAAATGGACAACTCCCGGAAGCCTTTTTTAAATAAAAAAGGAAAAGAATGAGTAAAAAGCATATTATTTTAATCACAGGTCTGCTACTCGCAGCCCCTTTTACAAACCTTGCACAGGTTAAGGTAATGGTATGGAACGATGAGTTTAACTACACCGGCCTGCCAGCAAGCGATAAATGGGGTTACGATGTAGGAGGAGGCGGCTGGGGTAACAATGAGCTACAGTACTACACCAACGCCCGTTCCGAAAATGCTCGTGTTGAGAATGGAAATCTAATCATCGAAGCCCGCAAGGAACAATATGAGGGCATGGAGTACACCTCAGCCCGTTTGGTTACCCGCCAGAAAGGCGACTGGCTTTATGGCAGGGTTGAGGCTTACGCAAAACTACCATCGGGAAGAGGCACGTGGCCTGCCATCTGGATGCTACCCACTAACTGGGTTTATGGCAACTGGCCCAAGAGCGGCGAGATTGATATCATGGAATATGTTGGTTACGACCCGGGTGTGGTGCACGGAAGCATTCATACGGAAGCCTATAACCATGTTCTGGGCACTCAAAAAACCGCAACAATCTCAGTACCCGATGCCGAAACGGCTTTTCACCTTTACGCCCTTGAATGGACACCAGAAAAAATTGACATCTATGTAGATAACAACAAATACTTCACCTTTGCCAATGAGCATAAGGATTACAAGACCTGGCCATTCGACCAGGTGTTTCACCTGATTCTTAACATTGCTGTTGGCGGGAACTGGGGTGGTGCCCAAGGTGTTGATCCCAATATTTGGCCACAAAAGATGTATGTGGACTATGTTAGGGTTTACCAGTACATCGATGTATCGGCCTTGAAAGTATCGGGACCTGAATACGTTTCACCAAACCAAACAGGTGTTACATTCAGTATTCAGAATGTTGCCGATGCAACGTTTAACTGGAGTGTTCCAGCGGGTGCAACCATTGTTAGCGGCCAGGGAACCAACTCCATTGTTGTTGACTGGGGCAATACAGCCGGAAATGTTACGGTTGAAATTACTCACCCACAAGCTGGTGGAACATACACCAAAACAGTAAAAACAACTGTTATCCCAACCGGCGATAGGTATAGCTTGCTAAACGTCAAAGAAAATGGGCTAATGGGTTGGGCTGGTTTAAACACCAGCCCCAACACCATTACCTTATCAACCATCGATACACTTTTGAAGGTTAACTATAGTATCAGCAAGCCTGAGGATTTTCCCTATTTTACCTACACCTTTCCAAACCCTGTGGACATGAGCAACCTTACGGTTCTGAATGTTGAGATGATGACCTATAACAAGAGTAAATCGGTGGTGCTGCGTGCCGACCTATTTGACACCGATGGCCGGCTAACCGATGCTACACCGGTTTTCCGTTTTAACCCCGTTGAACCCCATGGGGTTTTCCACTACTACTCATTTGACTTTAACAACAACTGGGGGTCGAACACGCCTGAATATGGGAAACAGGTAAACCACCATCAAATTACAGGTGTTCGATTCTATATAAACTATGGCGTTTACGGCAAAGCAGCAACGGACTCATTATGGATTTCTGATTTAGTTTTGAGCAACACCCTGCTCACCATTATCTCGCCAAAAGTGAACAAAACAAGTAGTTTTGACGTTTACCCAAATCCTGCATCAACCCATATAAAAATCAACTCAAACGCCTTTAAGGAAAATGTAAAAATTCAAATAATAAATATTGCAGGCATTCCTGTAAAAGAAATTATGGTGTATAGTGATAGTGAAATTCCAATATCAGGCCTTCCAAATGGATTTTACAGCATAAGAATTATCACAAAAAACAACTTATACCTAACTGGTAGTTTTATTAAGCTATAGCCTCACAGGTTAAGCATAAAATCAACCAGATTGGTATCGCTATCAATTTTGAGTTTTTTCCGTAGCCTATATCGGCTTATTTCAACACCGCGCACGCTAATGCTAAGTATTTGCGCAATTTCCTTTGTGGTCATGTTAAGGCGGAGGTAAGCGCATAATCTGAGTTCACTGGGAGTAAGTTCCGGATACATTCCCTTAAGCTTTTTGATAAACCCACTATGTACCTCATCAAAATGGTGCTCAAAACGCTGCCATTCCTTGTCCATCTTTATATCGTTATCGATATTTCGGATTAAATCAATCACCTCTTTTTGTGAAACGGGGTTTATTGACTTGGCAATCACTTCAAGTCTCAACTTAAGCTTATTAAGAAAATCGTTCTTATGTGCAATTTGCATAGCTATTGCAGCCAGTTCGCGATTTTTGTGTTCAACCTGAACCTGCAGGTTTTCAGTCTTAAGCCTTATGATTTCGCGTTCGGCTTCAATAACTTGCCGTTTATGCTCCTCCTCCTTAACCCTGAGTTCCAGATTCTTTTGCTCCTTAATCCTTGCGGTTGCACGTTGAACCTTTTTCCGAACAAGTATGCGAAGCGAATAAAAACCAACAACTAAAAGTACCAAGTATAGAGCAAATGCATACCATGTCAAGAACCAAGGTCGTTCAACTTGAATACGAACAGATACAGGTTCGGAAACTCGTCCCATTGCATCGCGGCCGCGAACCATTAATTCGTATTCGCCATGGGGTAGTTGGCTAAAGTCCTTAACGTTTTCGCGCTGCCAATGGCTCCAATCGTTATCATATCCCTTTAGAAAAAAACTAAAGGCGATTTCACCGGCATTGTACACAGGAGCTGCCACTGTAACCCGGATTGAATTCTGACTAAAGGGTATATAAAGGCCCCCTTTCCCTGAAACTGTGTAATCGTTAATAATCACATCCTCAAATCGGCCAATTGAACTAATACTTTTTATGACACAATGCAATGGGGTTTTCCATTTCTCTGAATTGTATTGACTACTGTAGCAAACCAACCCGTTTTCTGTGCCAATGAAAACGTAGTTCTGATTATAAACATAGATATTTTCAAACGAAGCAACAAGGTTATCGCCAAATCGGCTAACAGGAGTCTGGTGAACACTTTTTGAGCCATCGGCATTCCGGGCTAATTTCAAAAGACCATTATATTTAAGAATCCAGATATTACCCCTTTCATCCTCAACCATCCTCCTAACCCATTTGGCATCGCCAATAATCCGGTTTAACTCATGGTAAGGCTCCATGTTATCGGTAAGGGAGTTGTACCTGTAAATGCCCTGCGAAGTAAGGAATACTACTTGATTTCCTATCTTCTCGACATTAACACCAAATTTAACAGGGAATCCCCTGGTATTATCGTAAAGGGTTAAAAGCCTAATACTATCCTTGCTTTGGTTAAGCATAAGTTTATAAACCCCCTTATAGCCATGGGCCATCCAAATACTCTCGTTTTCATCCTCAACCAACAATCGCGACGACTCGGTGAAGCCTGCAACCTTTTTTAGGTACTTCCATTCCCCATCTATTTTTGAGTAAAGATGTAATCCTTTGTACTTTCCAACAAGCATTCTATCGGGAATGTTTCGCAAGGGAACAAAAGTCCATGAACCCTCTTCGGGCGATATCAACCTAACATTCAACCCCTTATCAATAACAAAGGTGCCAAAGTTGTGTCCACAGTAAAGTTTACCATCGCTTTCAAAGAGCGACCAAACCTGCCCTTTAGTTAATGGAACCAATCGGAATGGCTTTGCACCATCTATAAAGGTGCCAATAGGCCACGAAGCCACATAAAGCCCTTGATTTGTTCCAACAAAGATTTTCCCATCGAATATCCTTGTGGCATATACTGCCCCTTCCAAACCTAACCCCTCACCTATAAAACTGAGCGGGGAGTTGAGCTCTACATAGTCGATCCCGTTATCCAAGCCCAGCCAAAGATTGTTGGCATCATCTACAAAGGTACTTAAAATGGTATTGTTCTGTAAACCAGCGGATTTATTAATGAATTTTACAAGGTTGCCCTGCTCATCGGTGATGATTAGCCCGTTTTGAATGGTTCCAAAAGCTACGTACCCACCCTCAATTCTTGATGCCGAGAATATCTGATACGATTTCAACATCTCATTTGCCAACCCTTTCCATGGCGTAAAACTCACTCCATCAAAAAGCCAAACGCCATGGTTTATGGTAGCAAGCAGGTTTCTACCACCTGATATCTCAAAGCATGCCCAAATTTGCTTGCCTGTGAAAACCCCGTTATCGTTAAACCTATCGAAATTTCCATCATGGTAACGGTAAATATTACCCTCCTTTCCTTGCACGTAGTAATTTCCATTCATTACAAACGAAAACTGTAAAGGCTCAGGGGCTTTGTATGCGTTAATCTTACCCTTGCTATATTCCAGAATGTGGCTAAAAGTTTGAAAAATATAAGCTGAACCCAACCTAAAAATTCGCCAAGCTTCATCAAAATTGATTTCGGATTTAGGGGCAAGGTTAATTAATGAGTGGTAAACCATATCGGCCTGGCGGTGGTAAACAAAGTAACCTATCTCCTCAAAAGCCCCAACAAAGATTGTATCGCCACTACAAAACACCGACCGAACAAGCTGATTATTTGGCAACGAAAACAAGTCCCACCGATTACCATCGAAACGGAGCAGCCCATTGTTATTAGCAAAATACATGAATCCACGGCAATCCTGGCAAATAGACCAATTTTGGGTTCCTGCACTATACACCGATTTGAGGTAATGCTTTATGATGGGCAGCCCTGTGGTATTTATCTGAGAAAAAGCATTGGTTGTTACAATCGCAAAAACTATGAAAATCAGCCTTCTCATCTAATTTTCTTTAATGAATTAGCATAGAAAGTTAAGAATTAAAATCAAATTACAAAAAACTTATCAAATTTCAATAATTATATAACTGATTATCAAAATATTAATTTCTGAAATCGATTTCGGTTTTTCAACACTTGTTAACCTTTTACTTCGGGTTGACATCAGAAAAAAAAAGTAACTTTGTGCAGTACAAGTAAACAAACTAATACTTTCAAACGTTTTTTATTTAGAGTATTAACTACTTATACAGATTCTAAACCATAAACAGTGATTTTTGACTATGACAAAGAGTAAGGTTCTTTTAATGATACTCGATGGATGGGGAATTGGGAACAAAGATAAATCGGATGTAATTTACAGCACGCCAACACCAAACATCGACAAGCTTAACGCCAAATACCCTAACGCTCAACTCTTTACCAGCGGCGAGAATGTGGGATTACCCGATGGACAAATGGGAAATTCTGAAGTGGGTCACCTCAACATCGGTGCAGGAAGAATTGTTTACCAGGATTTGGTTCGTATTAACAAGGATATCAAGAAAGGCAGGCTGGCACAAATGCCTGTCCTTGTTAACGCTCTCCAATACGCAAAGCAGAATAGTAAGGCAGTTCACTTTATAGGATTGGTTTCCGATGGTGGAGTTCACTCGCTCGATAAGCATCTATATGAACTGTGCGACATCACAAAGGATTTTGGGCTTGATAAGGTTTACATCCATGCCCTCACCGACGGACGAGACACCGACCCACAAAGTGGAGTTGGCTTTGTGAAAGACCTCGAAGAACACCTTAAAACCAGCAATGGCATTATTGCATCGCTGGTTGGTCGATACTACACCATGGATCGCGATAAGCGTTGGGAGCGCATTAAGGAGGGGTACGATTTAATGGTTCACGGCAAAGGCAAACCCACCACCGATATCGTTAAAGCCATTGAAGAATCGTATGCCGAAGGGGTAACCGACGAGTTCATCAAACCCATTGTAAGGGTTGATGCCGAAGGTAAGCCCGCAGGACTTATTCGTGAAGGCGATGTGGTAATCTGTTTCAACTTCCGCACCGACCGCTTGCGTGAGATAACCATTGCCCTTACCCAAAAGGATATGCCTGAATTTGGCATGCATACCATGCCCCTACACTACGTTACCATGACCCGCTACGACGATACGTTCAAGAATGTGAACGTTATTTACGAGAAGGATAACCTGGTTAACACCCTTGGCGAGGTAGTTAGCAACCATAGCCTTAAGCAGTTGCGCATTGCCGAAACCGAAAAGTATGCCCACGTAACCTTTTTCTTCTCGGGTGGAAGGGAACAAGAGTTTCCTGGCGAAAGCCGCATTCTTATTCCTTCGCCTAAGGTAGCCACCTACGACCTACAACCCGAAATGAGCGCACCCCTTGTAGAGGATGCCATTGTTGCAGAACTGCATAAGAAAACCCACGACTTTATCTGCCTTAACTTTGCCAATGGCGACATGGTAGGGCACACTGGGATTTACACCGCCATTCAAAAGGCAGTTCAAACCGTTGATGCCTGTGTTGGCGAGGTAGTTGATGCCGCAATTGCTAACAACTACGAGGTGGTAATTATTGCCGACCACGGCAATGCCGATCACGCTTTAAACCCCGATGGCTCTCCCAATACGGCACATTCACTCAATCCGGTTCCAATTATTCTGGTTTCCGATAGGTTCAAAAAGGTTGAGAGTGGAATTCTGGCCGATGTGGCCCCAACCATTCTCACCATGATGGGCTTGCCCATTCCTCAAGAGATGACCGGTAAGGTTCTTTGCAATTAGCAATTCCACCCAGTTCATGATGATAGAAATTGACGGCAAGGTGATTAGCAGCAAAATTTTCGAAAATAAATTTTGCTGCGACTTGCCGCGCTGTTTGGGTAAGTGTTGTGTTTATGGCGATTCCGGAGCACCCTTAACACCTGACGAAGCGCTTTACCTGGAGCAAATCATTGATAAAGTTAGACCCTACATGACAAACGAGGGTATTGCTACCATTCAGGAACAAGGCATTGCCCTTACCGATAGCGATGGCGATTTGGTTACCCCGCTTATTGATGGCAAAGAGTGTGCATTCACAGTCTTTGAAAACGGTATTGCAACATGTGCCATAGAAAAAGCTTGGAATGATGGCAAAATCGATTTTCAAAAACCCTTATCGTGTCACCTATACCCCATAAGGGTTAAGGAATACTCAAACTTTACCGCAATAAACTACCACCAATGGGAGGTATGCACCCCTGCGCGCGAACTTGGTAAACAAATCAATCTACCCGTGTACAAATTCCTAAAAGATGCCCTAATCCGTGCCTACGGGAAAGAGTTTTATTGCCAGTTGGAAGAAGCAGCAGAATTATTATCTTTACGAAAAGAAAATTAACAAATCATCAAAACAACAAAATTATGGACGCAATCAAAGCATACATCGAAGCAAACAAGGAACGTTTCCTCGACGAGCTTTTCGGGTTACTCCGAATTCCGTCAATTAGTTCAATATCGGAACACAAACCCGACATGATTAGGGCAGCTGAATACTGGCGCGACACGCTACTAAAAGCCGGAGCCGACAGGGCTGAGGTAATGCCAACACCCGGCAACCCTGTGGTTTACGGCGAAAAAATTATCGACCCTAAACTTCCAACCGTTTTGGTTTATGCCCATTACGATGTGATGCCGGTCGATCCCATTGAGCTTTGGAAATCGCAACCGTTTGAACCTGAAATACGCGACGGCAAAATATATGCCCGTGGAGCCGACGACGATAAGGGGCAAGGCTTTATGCATGCTAAAGCCTTTGAATTGATGGTTAAAACTAACACCCTACCCTGCAATATTAAGTTTATGGTTGAAGGCGAGGAAGAAATAGGCTCGCCCAACCTTGGTAAATGGTGTGAAGAGAACAAGGAAATGCTTAAGGCCGATATCATTCTGGTGTCGGACACATCCATGATAGGCAGGGATACCCCATCAATCACTACTGGCCTTAGGGGTTTAGCCTACTTAGAGGTTGAGGTTACCGGGCCAAACCGCGACCTCCACTCGGGACTTTTCGGCGGGGCCGTCGCCAATCCCGCAAACATACTGGCCAAGATGATTACCTCGCTCCACGACGAGAACAACCGCGTAACCATTCCCGGCTTTTACGACGATGTTCTTGAGGTAAGCCCTGAAGAACGCGCCGATATGGCTCGCGCCCCATTCAACCTCGATGAATATAAAAAAGCCCTTGATATCGAAGATGTTCATGGCGAAGCCGGTTACACAACTATGGAACGCACTGGAATTCGTCCTACCTTGGATGTTAACGGAATTTGGGGCGGATACATTGGCGAGGGGGCAAAAACTGTGCTACCTTCAAAAGCATACGCTAAAATATCGATGCGCTTAGTGCCTAACCAGAATCATGAAAAAATCGCACAACTTTTCAAAAAGCACTTCGAGTCAATTGCACCCAAATCGGTTAAGGTAAAGGTAACTCCACTCCATGGAGGTCAGGGCTATGTAGCCCCAACCAATATTCTTGCCTACCAGGCAGCCAGCAAGGCCATTGAAGATGTTTACGGTATTAAACCGGTTCCTTTCCGCAGTGGGGGTAGCATCCCCATTATTAGCACTTTTGAGCAAGTGCTTGGTATCAAATCAATCCTTCTTGGGTTTGGCCTTGAATCCGATGCCATTCACTCGCCCAACGAGAACTATCCACTTGAACAATTTTTCAAAGGAATTGAAGTTATTCCTCGATTCTACAAATATTTTTGCGAAAAGTAAAAAATTGGAAAAGGGGCTCAGCCCCTTTTTTTATTTCAAACCATTCCGTTTCCTTTAAACCCAAATCCGTCAACTGAAAAAAACAATTGACGAATCAACTAACAAAATCTATTCATCCCGAAAGTTCGGAATGAAAGTTTTCATAAATCGGGGTTACATCCGATATGTCAATAGAAACGAGGTATTTAAAGATTTTTTGTGTTTTTATTGACTAATCTCGATTAAAATTGTTGTAAATTTACTGACAGCTTTTGCTCTTTTTTTGCAAGTTTTTTTATAGTTCGGTAAAATTATAATAACTATGCTACCCATGGAAAAATTGAAAATGATATTTCCACTGCTTATTGGATTAGCAGTAATTGTTTCCTGCAAGCAGGAAACTAAAAAGCAGGCTGCCACTACCGATGAAATTGTGCAGCAATCTATAAAGAGTTGGATGGAAAACCGGAAAGAGGAATACCCCAACTACGTGCCATTAGACTTTGGCGAGTTAATCCCGCGTTACCGGTTCAACAGCCGCACCCATAGCATAGAGATTGCTCTAAATATTGAGAAATCAAAAGATAACCCAAACCAGAATACTATCGATAGCCTAAAAAGGCTGCTAAATGAAAATAGCACCGATTTTTTGGGTTATACCATAACACACCAATTCACTACAAAGGGAATTGATGGTGAGGTGAAAAAGGATGAAAAACTTTTCTTTATTGATCCGCAAAACCGGGTAATAACGGTTCTAAACTCCGACGCATGGGATTTGATAATGGATAAAGAGTTATTCTTTAGGCCCGAAAGTCCCGATAGTGTAAAATAAAAAAGCCCCCTTTTTTTCGGGGGCTGTGGTGCCACGTGGAATCGAACCACGGACACAAGGATTTTCAGTCCTTTGCTCTACCAACTGAGCTATGGCACCAGCGCTCAATTGCGGTGCAAATATATATTCAATTTTTTAATCGTGCAAAACATCAACAAAAAAAATTACTCAAAATCGCTTAACCTCTATGAAACTTAAAATTCAAACTGCGCTTATAGATGCTATAACATTCACCATTATGGTATTGAGTATTCAACATGTTACACTAGGTCAAAGCCAGGAATGCAAAGTACTTCTACATGAAATATCATCCGCTTACACAGGGAAGTGTAAAAATGGTTTGGCTCACGGGAAAGGCAAGACATGGGGCGCCAATAGCTACGAAGGGAAGTTCAGGAATGGACTACCACATGGATTTGGAATATACACCTGGGCTAATGGCGATAAGTATGAGGGTAACTTTTATAATGGTCAAATGCATGGGAAGGGTGTATTTAAAGGTAAAATCAATGGGAAAGATTCTGTATACACAGGTTATTGGGATAAAGGAGTGCTTCATCATAAGGTTTTACCGCCAAAGTATCAAATTATTACTGCAAGAAATGTGCAACGGTATACCATGACAAAAACTGGCTCGGAAAAACGTTTGCTAATTGCATTTACCCAGAACGGAACAACGAACAACAATATCTCGAACCTGCAAATTGTTTGCGATACGGGTACCCCCCTAAAGCTCGGGGAAAAATATGGTTTTGAAAATGTTTTGTATCCGGTCAACTGCAAAATAACATACCAGACTCCCAATGCGTTCAGAACGGTTTGGTACGATGTCAGCTTTGAGTTTATAATTAACGAGGCGGGAGAGTGGACCCTTAAATTATTCAACTAGAACTACATGTTATCATTTAGTGATTTTACCTGCCCCACTTTTCAGGGTTTTGTCGCCAGCTTTTAAGGAACTCCTGTTCGGCCTTAGTAATACTACCCTGTTCTAAAGCTGCCTCAATTAGCACCGAGTAGTTTGATAGCGTGGAGAACTCAACGCCGGCATTAGCAAAGCTGCTTACAGCCTTATCGAATTGGTACGAAAAAATGGCCAGTAAGCCAATAACCTTACAACCAGCATCCCGAAGGGTCTCAACAGCTGCAAGGCTGCTCATTCCGGTTGATATTAAATCCTCAATAACCACTACCCTCTGGCCAGGCTTATAATCACCTTCAATTTGATTAGCCAAACCGTGCGATTTTGGAGTTGAACGAACGTAAACAAAAGGCAGATTCAACCTGTCAGCTACAAGCACTCCATGGGCAATGGCTCCGGTTGCAACTCCGGCAATAACCTCAACCTGAGGATACTTTTCCTTGATTGCCTTAACAAAGCCATCGCAAATGGCATTGCGAACCTCCGGAAACGATAAAGTTTTTCGGTTATCACAATAAATGGGTGATTTCCATCCCGATGCCCATGTAAAAGGATTTGCAGGATTGAGCTTTATTGCGTTTATTTGCAGTAGTTTATTGGCAATAACTTTACTGTCCATGACACCTAACTATACTATTTACTTTTACAATCGAAAGTTTATAATCGCTTCAAACCTAAACGAAGTGTTTTTTTCAGCCCCATCGTTTTTCTGCTGGGGGAAGACCGAACTTGATGATATCCCAAAGTTAATCGATTTTTTCCAAAGCCATATCGAGGTCTCAACACTTTTTGCCTGCACCTCCGATACCAAAACAGCAATGAAACATTTCACTATCAACCTTAACCACATTGAGGCAGCAGGTGGCGTTGTATGCAATGGGAAGAATGAGATTCTACTCATTAAGCGTTTTGGCCGCTGGGATTTACCTAAAGGCAAAGTAGAACCCAATGAATCCATTCCCGCTGCTGCTTTACGCGAAGTTACTGAAGAAACAGGGGTTAAAAATATATCGCTTGGCGAACAAATCACAACCACATACCACACCTACTCTTTGCATGGCAAGCAAATGCTAAAATCCACCCATTGGTTTAAGATGTATACGCAAACCAACGATGCTTTAGTACCCCAAACCGAAGAGGGAATCGAACAGGTTAAATGGGTTAAACGTTCCGACATTTACGTTTACCTTGCTGGCAGTTACTCCAGCTTACTTTCCGTTCTTAGCGAACTGGATTAAATTTCGCCCTTACTTCGAAGCAACTGGAAAAAACGGCGTTCAAAGCCCTCCTCGGGCGAAGGTGCCGGTGAGAGGATCATTTTTCTATCAGGGCCTATTAGAAAATACGTTGGGTACACACGAATATCGTAATCCCTAAGCACCTCTGGTTTTTTCCCAAAGTGAAGGAATGTCCAATCGTACTTACTGTTTTCCAAAAAGACCTTTAAATCCTCAATATTTTCATCGGCCGAAATGGTAACCACCTCTAAATGTTTTTTGTACTGCCTGCTTATTTTTTCAAGTTGAACAAACTCCTTTAGGCAAGTGTAACTAGTAGTTGTGCAAAAGTTAAGGTAAACATACCTGCCCTTGAACATGTCAAGCGAAACCTCACGGCCATTAATATCGTGAAGCGAAAATGGCGCTGGAACAAAACCTGGTAAAAACTTAGTTATCCTGTTCCTGATATTCTCCGCAATAATCACATGTTCCGGGATGGTGGTGGTTCTGTAAATGGAGTCGAGAATGGTTAGCAAGGCCGAGCGTGAGAAGTTATCGCTGAAAAACTCATCGTGTAACGATTTAAGAATTACCATCTCCATAAGGGTATCATTGCTTAGCACATCGTCCGTGGCAAGGGTACGCTTTAACCTGCCCAAGCTTCGGTAGCGCAAAATATCATCAAAAATGGCGTTGCCCTGCGAAGTTCTGGAAAAGAATAAAAAGTACTTGTCATAAACCAGATTAAATAGTTCCATGTATGCCGGATTGCGGTATAGAACAGGACGATTCAAGAACAATTCATTTGAAGTGGAGGTCGATTTTTTGATGAAGGTGATTTGCCTGAGCAATCCATACCTGTACATGCGATAATCTTCAAAAAACCGATTACCAGTTCCAGCAAATTTCTCCTCAATTTTGGTGATTAGCGAGTCGATGTTATGCTGTCGGCCACGGTAGGCATCCTGCACAATCTGATCAAAATCCTGATTGAATCGCAAGTCGAAAGCATTTATCAGGAAGTTGATATCGTTCCTATGAACATTTTTGATGCCCACCTGTAAATCGGTTTCACGGAAAAAGGGATTGAGTCGTTGAGCCTCGGTTTTATCCTCGCGGGGAGGAAGAACTAACTCATATCGCTTACCAGGCTGGGCAAAGAAATAGATCCGGTGAACTCCAAGGTGGGCAAAAACAAAGCTTGTTTCAAGCACTTTAAGCTTTGCGCTAAACTTGCCATCGCGCTCAACCCTACACCTGCCAACCTCGTATTCGGTTTCAGTAATGTAATCGGAATAGGTGTAAAATATGATCTCGGAACCCTTGTATTCGGCAGCATTGCCAAAAATCATGACCTCCTGGGCACCAATCTTATTTTCAACGCCAATAAACAGTAGTAAGGATAATAAAAGAAACCCTAATTTAGCCATATCTTAAAGATAATCCTTGATATTAATTGCTGAAGGAATAAACTGCGACGGATCGCCATTGTGCAGGAGGATATCGCGAATAATGGTTGAGTTAACAGGGGTGTGCTGGGGTGCAGTAAGCATGAATATGGTTTCGATATTGGGATACATCAGCTTATTCACCTGCGCTATTGCCCGTTCAAACTCAAAATCGGCCGAGGTACGCAACCCACGTAAAATATACCGAACACCAAGCCTATTGCACAAATCTACGGTAAGCCCTTCGTAACTTATAACCTCGACCCTCGGCTCGTTGGCAAACACCTTTTTGATCATGGCAACCCGCTTTTCTATGCTAAAAAAGGCTTTTTTATTGGCGTTGTAACCAATGGCAACAATTACCTTATCGAAAAGCGAAAGCGACCTGTAAACTATTGATTCATGTCCAACGGTAATGGGATCGAACGAACCCGGGAACAGGGCAACTTTATCCATAGCAACGTTTATTTAACTCCTGCAATTTTCATACAATTATAGGCAAAAATGATGACTTTATGGCTAATAAACAAAAAAAGACCCTTTATCAGGGTCTTTACTTTTGCTCATTCGGGATTCAATCGATACTCATTGGATTATCAACCTTTTCATTTAGTAAGGCAAAATCGAGAACCTCCTTGATAGTGCTTACGTAGTGAAACTTCAGGCCTTTAATGTAAGCTGCATCAATCTCGGAAACATCCTTATGGTTATCGGCCGAAAGGATGATATTGGAAATATTGGCGCGTTTAGCGGCAAGAATTTTCTCCTTGATACCACCCACCGGTAGGACTTTGCCCCTAAGGGTAATTTCACCTGTCATGGCAATGTTTGCCCTAACTTTACGCTGAGTAAATGCCGATGCAAGAGAAGTTACCATGGTTATCCCAGCCGATGGGCCATCCTTAGGTATTGCACCTTCGGGCACATGGATATGTACGTTCCACTTCTCAAAAACCTCGGGTTTAATGCCAAGGTAGTCGGCGTGCGATTTTATATACTCCAATGCCAGAATGGCCGATTCCTTCATCACCTCACCCAGGTTTCCAGTAAGGGTAAGATTTCCTTTCCCCCGGCTAAGGCTGGTTTCCACAAACAGTATTTCGCCTCCAACCTCAGTCCAGGCCAAACCCGTTACCACACCAGCAATATCGTTCCCCTGATAGAGTTCTTTTGTATATCGCGGAACTCCAAGAATTTTCTCAATATCCTTAGGTGTTAGTTTAGGGCTATACTTCTGCTCCGAGGCTATCATGCGGGCAACGTAGCGAACCAGTTTTGCAATTTTCTGGTTAAGATTCCGAACACCGCTCTCGCGTGTGTATTCCTGAATAACCTTAGCCAGAACCTTATCGGTTAATTCTAGCGCATCGCTATTTAATCCATGCTCCTTGAGCTTGTTAGGCAGCAAGTGCCTTTTTGCAATTTCAATCTTCTCCTCCATGCTGTAACCACTTACCTCTATCATTTCCATACGGTCGCGTAGAGCAGGATTTATGGTTGATATGGTATTGGCTGTGGTAATAAAAAGCACCTTGGAGAGGTCGTATTCGACCTCCACAAAGTTATCGTGGAATGTGCTGTTCTGCTCGGGGTCGAGCACTTCCAGCAAAGCGGAGGCAGGATCGCCATGGAAATCCCTACCCACCTTATCAATTTCATCGAGTATGATGATAGGGTTTGACGATTTAACCTTCTTCAAACTCTGGATTATACGGCCAGGCATGGCACCTATGTATGTTTTACGGTGTCCACGAATTTCGGCCTCATCGTGCATGCCGCCCAACGATATGCGGGCATACTTCCTACCCAATGCCCTAGCAACCGACTTGCCCAGCGATGTTTTTCCCACCCCTGGAGGGCCGTATAGACAAAGAATTGGTGCTTTTAAATCGCCCTTAAGCTTGAGCACAGCCAGGTGCTCAAGAATACGCTCCTTAACCTGCTCAAGACCAAAGTGATCCTCGTTGAGGATTTTCTTGGCATGCTCCAGGTCGAAGTTGTCGTGGGTATATTCATTCCAGGGTAAATCGAGCAGCAGCTGAACGTAGTTCAACTGGACCGAATACTCACCGGCCATGGGATTCATTCGGTTAAGCTTGTTAACCTCTTTATCAAAGTGCTCGGCAACCTCCTTATTCCACTTCTTGGACTTAGCGCGCTCCTTGAGTTCATTTATTTCCTGCTCAATGGGGTTCCCTCCTAACTCATCCTGAATGGTTTTCATCTGCTGTTGAAGGAAAAACTCCCGTTGCTGCTGGTCGAGGTCGTGCTTAACCTTGTTTTGAATATCATGCTTAAGCTCAAGCATTTGCAGCTCACGCGTTAAAATTCGCAGCAACTGCTCGGCACGCTTCTTAAGGTCGTGTTCCTCAAGTAATGCTTGCTTCTCATCCGCCTTAATATCGCTATTAGCTGATATAAAGTTCACCAGCATTTTGGGGTTATCGATATTCTTAATGGCAAACGAGGCCTCCTTGGGCAGGTTTGGCGACAGATGGATAATCCGAATGGTTATATCCCTAATTGATTCGGTCAATGCCATGAATTCCCTATCGTCGTTGTTAGAAAGTAACTCGGCCAACTCACTAATTCGAGCTAAAAAGAATGGATCTTCGCTAACAAATTCATCGACACGGAAACGCGAAAGGCCTTGAAGTATAACGGACGAATTGCCATCGGGCATTTCAAGCACTTTTATAACCTGTGCAACGGTGCCAACCTTAAACAAATCGACTGCTGTGGGGTCTTCAACCTGGGCATCGAGCTGCGAGAGCACGCCAATAATTTTCTTTTTGGGTGGCAGGCTGGTAATAAGGTTCAACGATTTCTCGCGTCCTACAGTAATTGGCATTAAAACACCAGGGAATAAAACGGTATTACGCAATGCCATTATGGGTAGCTCTTTGGGTATGTCTGCCTTTTTGACCTCGGGCACCTCGCCCTCTGCCAAAATGGGTATAAAGTTCACCTCTGAGTCATTAGTATCGTCCATTTGCTGATTTAGTATTGATAATCCAAATTTCTTCTTCATCTTTACTCCTCACATTTTAATGACATTATGACACATCAGCCGGTAAAAATCATCCAGCCTACTATATGGTCAATTGCTATGCCAAAAAGTAGTTGATGGTTGTTGGTACTAAATCCCTGAGCCCCTCAGAGAGGTACAGGCCATTAAACCCTGAATCTCTATCATTTACCCTTTATCCTTTATCCTTAATACATCCTGTACAGCTGGGTCAGCTCAAAAACCTTCAAAAGAATATCCTTGTCGATATCGGTAAAGGGCAACTCGCGACGCGACATCATAATTCTTGCGGTTTCAAAGGCCTTTTCAGGCTGATAGGTTGTAAAACCGGCTGCTCCACCCCACGAAAAGCAAGGGATAAAGTTGCGAGGGAATCCTTCGCCAAAAATATTGGCGCTAACGCCAACCACGGTGCCAGTATTAAACATGGTGTTAATGCCACATTTTGAGTGATCGCCCATGATTAGCCCGCAGAACTGTAAGCCTGTGTCAACAAATCCCTTTTCCCGGTAACTCCAGAGTTTTACTGAAGCGTAATTATTTTTAAGATTTGAGTTATTTGTATCGGCTCCCAGATTGCACCACTCGCCAATCACCGAATTGCCAATAAAACCATCGTGGGCCTTGTTTGAAAAAGCGAAAAACACGCTGTTATTAACCTCGCCGCCAACCTTACAGTGTGGCCCCACGGTGGTTGGCCCATATATTTTTGCGCCCATTTTTAAGGTTGAGTGCTTGCATAGTGCAAAAGGACCTCGCACCATAGAGCCTTCCATTACTTCGGCATCCTTTCCTATGTATATAGGCCCGGTTTCGGCATTAAGAATTGCACACTCCACACGGGCACCCTCCTCAATGAAAACATTCTCGGGGTTTAAAACAGTATTGGTAGTTGAAATGGGTTGCGACTTCCGCCCCCTGGTGATTAGGGTATAATCACGAACCAGGGCTTCGCCATTATATCGGAAGATATCCCAGGGATACTTGACCTCGAGAATATCACCCTTATATTCAATCGTCTTTTCATACAAACCTATTGCGGGTAAAGTGTCGGCTGTGCTATTAAGCATTGCAGCAATAACGGTATCGTCCTTAACAATTGCCTCGTTGAGCCTGAGGGAATTAACCTTTTCGATGAGTTCCATGTCGGGGCAAACACCACCATTGATAAGCAAAACGGGATTGCCCATGGGGGCGTTGGGGTATTTAGCCTGAAGATAATCCTGGGTTAAATAGTAAACGGCTGCCCCGGTTAGCATTGACCACTTTTGGGAAATGGTAAGAATGCCTAAACGGACCTCGGCCACAGGGCGAGTAAATGTTAAGGGTAACAAATCGTCGCGCCTTTGGTCATCAAAAAGAACTATGGTACTAATCATAAAAATCGATTATTGTAAAGCAAAGGTATTAAAAAAAGCACCCCATAAAACATAAAAAGCTCTTACACCTAAGAGCTTTTCCTGAATTATTTGAGCAACATTACTTTTTGTTATCCATGTGCTTTTTGTAGCGGCTCATGAACTTATCCACACGACCAGCGGTGTCAACCAGCTTAACTTTACCGGTATAGAATGGGTGCGATGTGTTCGAAATTTCAACCTTAACCAAAGGATACTCAACGCCATCAATCGTTATGGTGTCCTTGGTATTCACAGCCGACTTGGTGATAAATACATGCTCGTTCGACATGTCCTTGAATGCCACCAGACGGTAATTTTCCGGATGTATTCCCTTTTTCATTGTATTATAAATTTATTTACTTCCAACTTCGGTTTAATGGGCTGCAAAGTTATCAACTTATGTTTAAATATCAAACTATTACAGCTAAAAAATGATTTATCTGAATACGTATTAATTCCTCCTGCTCAGTTTAGCAAGCAGTTTAAGGATTTCAATGTAAAGCCAAATAAGGGTAACCATTAAGCCAAATGCTCCATACCATTCCATGAATTTGGGCGAACCCAAAGCAGAGGCCCGATCAATAAAATCGAGATCGATAATGATATTTAGCGCTGCAACACCAACCACTATTAAGCTAAAGATGATTCCAAAGGTTCCACTGCCATGAATAAAACCCAGGTTAACCCCAAAGAAACTTAATATGATTGATATAAAGTAGGTTAATGCAATGGCGCCAGTAGCAGCCAAAACCATCACTTTAAATTTGCCAGTTGCCCTGATTGTTCCGCTGCGATACGCCAATAGCATCAGGAAGAAAACGGCAAGCGTTAACCCTATTGCCTGCATTATTATACCCGCCCCATATGCTGATGCAAAGTAAGCCGATATTCCACCAAGAAAAATCCCCTCAAGCAAGGCATAAACCGGAGCAGTGTATGGTGAGGTTTTAGGGGCAAATATCACCACTAGCGATGTAATAAATCCGCCTATTCCGCCAACCAGCATCCATGGAACAACCGATGCGGGGTTGACACTCTCAAAGAAGATACGCCAGGTATACGCTGCGCCTAAAATCACCAGTGCAAGCATAAGCAATGCCTTGTTCAGTGTACCCTGAAGGGTCATTACCTCAGCACCCGATGCATAACCTGACCTAGTAAAAATCCTGTCGGAAAAGGCGGGATTTGACGATTTAGTTAAATTCATACCGATGAAGTTTTTAAAACCTAAATTCAATACACAATTATCAAAAAACATGCCATGCAAAAGGAACAAACTACTCGGCCAATTCAAAAAGCAGTTCGTTCCCTACCCAGGCAGCCAGTTCATTCTCGCTTTCGGTCATACGACTGGCCGCTTCTGAGACCTTTGCTGCCAGTGAAGAGCTACGCCTGGCAATCTCACGCAGTGCAAATCGGGCAGCCGATTGTGTTAAATCGGTCATCTCCTCGGCCATATTTTCAATGATGTCGATGTATGGTTCCAGCAAACTTTCCTTAAGTGAAGTATCGGATGCTTTTCGGGCAATAATAAGCAAGCCTGCCTTACGCATAAGCCCATCGGGGCTAAGGCACCATTCAATACTGCGCGAGAGCGCAAATTCCGATTTCCAGAATAGGTTACCGCAAACCTGCTCCACAATCTCGGGGTTGGTAAACTCCGTAGCCCACTCATCAATCTGTTCACCTGTCAATATTTCAGGGTCAGCAATCAAACTTGCCAAAATCTTACACTCTCTTATGTCTTCTTTAAAAAGCTCAAGGGCTAACTCATGATCGCCAATGTAGGGCTTGGCCAACTCCTTGAGCATGGGGATGGGAACACCATAGTTTACCTTGTAAATAATACCGGCCATTTGCATATTCCCTGCTACTTCGCCATTCGCCCTATGCATTACTTGCGATTTTATTTCCATTACCTTATCCAACGTTGTCATAGCGCTATCAATTTTGCTCAAAATTACACTGAAAAAATTCTGTTTCAAAGCATAAAAAGAAGAATTCAGGAGTCAGAAACACCAACTTTTAGCCCGCAAAACGTACACGAGCATCAAACCCTAACTATTCTTGAGGCTCTTTGCTCTTTACCCTTTAATTCCGCCGTCGTGCGGGACTGGCTCATTATCCTTGACGTTGCTTTACAGAGCAAACCAGGCAAAAGTAAATGCCAAAAGGACGATTAGGGAGTAAACCCAAAATGCCTTTAGCGGCACATACGTTACCGCTGCAATCTTCAGGCTATAGGCGTTGTATGCTACAAGTAATACTTTTTCAAGGGCATAAACAATTACCGTTGCAGCTGCTACTCCGTTTATTCCAAAATACTTAACCAGCAATAAGCTAAGTATAATATTCATGGCCATTTCAACAATCGAAATGGTTAGTACAGCCATATTTTTGCGAAATCCCTGGGTAATCGTTTGCGGGAATACAACCCGGCTTAATACAATTAAACAGTATATCATAAAAATGTTAGCACTTTCATGAAACTCAGTTCCAAAAACCAAGGGGAATAGCCACCGGGCTAAAAGGATTGCAGCAATGGAAAGGGGAAAAAGAATGTGCATTAACCGTAGGGACTCATTTCGAAGGTTATCGAGATTTCGGCTCAACTTTTGCCTATCGGCAAAATCGGCCAGCATGGAATTGCTCAGCGATACTGCAAGTATTGTAATTAAAGGAATCTCGCGAGCGCCAAAGCGGTAAACCGCAAAGGTTGATGAGTCAAAATGGTATCCTATTATCAATTGGTCAATATACAAACCCGAACTGCTAATAAGGAATTTCAACGATAGCGGGATGCCATCGCCAAGGTATTCCTTCAAAAAATCTACATTGATACTGAATTTTGAATTACGGACTAAAAGCGATATTAACCAAACAAAACGAACTGCCGACACCACTATCAAACCCAATACGGCAAAGGCCACACCCATGCCAAACAAAACCGGCAAAACCACAAGCACTACCTGTATGGCATAGGTAATGATACCATATGATAGCATGGTCTTATAATTCCCATGCAGAAAGTAAATATATTCGACCATTGTTGAAGGTGTGCTCAGTAGCATGTAAAGGAGCATCAGGGGGGAAAGGTTGCTACCATCAATAGCAGTAAAACCAGTAAGAGTTGTGGTAAAAATTGCAGCAAACAGGCAGGACAAAACAGCAAGTCCAAGAACAACCATAAAGGCATTAAACAAACGATCATCTTTTGAATTGTCGTTATTGCGGCTATATAGCGGGAGTAATGCTTGAATTAGACCTGTAACCCAAAAGGTAGTAAGTAGCCCACTAACAAAGAGCACCGCCTCATAATTTCCTATGGCAGTTTTACCATAGCCAAGCCTTGCCATGGCTACCCCTATGGAAAGCATGGCAACGAAACGCATTGCCTGAAAAGCCTGCAATGCGCGAGTTGAACTTGAAACAAGACCTAACATAGACATCCTTAATGATGCGAAGGTATTAAAATTGATTTCACAACAGCGTTTAATCAAATTACTTTTGGAACATTTTTGCATTTCGAAAAAATGTTTATACCTTTGCAGCCGCAATTGACATGGTGGATGTAGCTCAGCTGGTTAGAGCACCAGATTGTGGATCTGGGGGTCGTGGGTTCAAGTCCCATCTTCCACCCCAACCCGGCCCAAAGCCGGGTTTTTTGTTTTGAAAGATTTAATCTTACTCCCAATTTATTTTCGATTTTTCTACCGGGCATTACATCCTCTTCAAAACTTCTCAATATACTCCGAATAGGCCTGCCCCGGCTGGAAACTCCATTCCATTTCTGCTTAAACATTTCTGTCATTTCCCCTTGACTTTTCCATATTGTAAAGGTATATTTGGGGAAATACCAAACCGTTAGCATAATGTGTAATCTGCTTAATTATAGTAAAAGGCTTTGTGTTTTTACGCTAACTGTTTTGATGGTAACCGAAACATCGTGTAACGGACAGAATATGAATAAACCTAACGAGTTCGATAGGCAGCCAGCTGTGGCAGGACAGTTTTACCCTGGCACCAAGGCTCAGCTTGAAAAGGAACTGAAAACCTACTTCGATAGCGCCCAACAGGTGCAGGATGAACAACCCTTGGCCCTTATAGTTCCGCATGCCGGATACATTTTCTCAGGTCAGGTTGCTGCAGCGGGATACCGGCAAATTGATAGGAATAAGAAATTCAAGCATATCTTCCTGATAGGATCGAGCCATACCATGTTTTTTACCGGCGCAGCCGTTTACACCAAGGGCACATTCGTTACACCGCTGGGCAAGATCTCAATCGATCCATTGGCAAGTGAGCTGGTTCAAAAGCACAACGTGCTAATCGATGATATCAAGCCGCATATCAGGGAGCATAGCCTTGAGGTTCAGCTACCATTCCTGCAATACTGGCTAAAAAACGATTTTTCAATTATCCCCATAATTATTGGTGGCGAGTCGCAAGCCACCGTTACCCTTTTGGCCGAAGCCCTTGAGCCCTACTTTACCCCCGAAAATCTATTTATCATCAGTTCCGATTTTTCGCACTACCCCACTTACGATGACGCCCGCCGCACCGACGACGATATGGCTCGTGCCATTGTCTCCAACTCGCCTGTAGAATTCATGAAAGCCAAGATCCGAAATGAGAATGCCGGCATCGACAACCTGGCCACAGCCATGTGTGGATGGACATCGGGGCTTACCCTTTTAAAAATCACCGAGGGTAAACCACGTATCACTTACAAAACAATTATGTATAGGAACTCAGGCGATTCGCCTTATGGCGGTAAGGATAGAGTGGTAGGCTACTGGGCTATTACCGCCATACAACAGCAAACCAAAACAACCGATTTCAACCTATCCGATAACGATAAACGTGAGCTACTTAAGCTTGCAAGGAAAACCATCGCCGATTACCTTTCAGGGAAAAACCCTACTCCACCCGACGAAACCAAATTATCAGGAACGCTTAAAACCAATGCCGGTGCATTTGTAACGCTTCATAATCAAGGGCAACTACGCGGTTGCATTGGCAACTTTTCAACCACAACTCCACTTTACCGCGTTGTAATGGCCATGGCCATTTCGGCAACCACTGAAGATTACCGTTTTGAATCGGTTACCCATGATGAACTCAAGGATATCGATATCGAAATCTCAGTGCTTACCCCTATGATACGAATTAGCCACATCAAGGAGATTGAACTGGGCAAGCATGGAATTTATATCAAAAAAGGAGGTCGTTCTGGAACGTTTTTGCCACAGGTGGCAAAGGAAACCCGATGGTCGCTTGAAGAATTCCTTGGACACTGTGCACGAGATAAGGCTGGTATTGGCTGGGATGGCTGGCGCGATGCTGAGATATACACCTACGAGGCCATTGTTTTCGATGAAAAAGAACTGGGTTTAAGGTAGATTAAGACTCATGAACACACCCTACTTTTTAGTCCCCATTTCGTTGGCCATTACCCTATACTATCTACTTGGCAGCCTAATGGTGCAAGCTGGCATTATACCTTTTTCAACCCATCGTAAATTCTGGAACTTTGCTCTGCTGTTTGTATTCCTTGGCTGTGCCGTGCTTGGACTCCTACTTACAATCAACATCAACTACAAGCTGGGATGGAGTTTTGTTAAGGTCTTACTGTCGTGGCATGTTCAGCTTGGAATTGCCATGAGCGTGGTGGCATTCATTCATACCCTTTGGCACAGGGGCTACTTCAGCAAATACCTTTTGCTTAAGGGCAGGCAAACCCAAGCGGTAACGATTGTAACTAAACATCAACTTGCAACATCAGCTTTTACTCTTGGATTACTTTCGGTATCGCTACAGGTATTGCTGATTAGGCAGTTTACCAAGGTGTTTCAGGGAAACGAATTCCTAACAACCTGGATAATAGGAGTATGGATGCTGATATCGGGAGCAGGAGCCCTTGTTGGAAGCAAATCGAGTAACGGCATAAACACCAAAAAGGTAATCACAAAGGTCCTTTGGTTCATGTTTGGTTCGGCATTACTTTTCATTTTCCTTTCGGGCGAAATCAGGCAAACCTTTTTCCCGACGGGAGTGCTCATAGCCCCTTACCACGTTATAGCAATGGTTGTCCTAATGATTACTCCCACAGCGTTCCCATCGGGCATGGCTTACGCCTTACTCACCAAACAAGCAAAATCGCAGTACCCAACCATTTACGCTTACGAAGCGTTAGGAAGTTTGGCTGGGGGACTTTTGCTATCGCTTGTAATTATCTGGATATTTAATACATACCTTGCAGTAATAGCGATTGGCTTTATTGCAAGTTCATTTCTCGTTTTTGCACAAAAAAAGCCCGCAATGTTTCTGTTTCCAATAACCCTTTTATTTATTGGTATCGGTATAAAAGTTTTTAATATCGATGTTTACGCTGAATCCATTCTTTTGCCCGGGCAAAAGGTACTATCGGTTACCGATTCGCCCTATGGAAGCATAACCGTGACCGGCTCGGACGGACAACTTAATTTTTTTGGAAATGGATCAATGCTGTTTGGCACGCAAAACACCATTTACTGCGAGGAAACAGTACATTACACCATGGCACAACGCTACAAACCCAGTAAGGTTTTACTGGTTTCGGGCGGTTATACGGGCCTGGTTGATGAGCTAAAAAAGTATAAACAAGTAAAAGTAGATTACGTTGAGCCTAATCCCCATATTTTAACAATGAGCCAGCACTACTGCAAAGCTGAGTTCCCTGAAAATACTAAAATTTTCAAAAGCGATATTCGAGGTTTTCTGAGAAAATCATCAGAAAAATACGACATTGCAATTATCACAATACCCGAACCAACATCGCTTGAGCAAAACCGTTTCTTTACTATTGAATTCCTTGAACTTTTAAAGAAGCACTTGACAGCAGATGGGGTTGTGAGCATCAGCCTTTCAGGTATGGGCAACTACCTATCGGCACCAAGGCAAAAGGCCTACGCGTCGATAATCGCTACGTTTAATAGCGTATTCGAGAAAGTAGAGGTTATAAGCGGCGAGCGTGATTACCTGCTTGCATCCGATAGCCCCATACGTATTGATATTGCTCAGCTACTGAGCGAGCAACGTATTGGCGAAGCCAACCTATACGTACGCCCCGATTACATAAACGATGAACACATTGCTCAGCGCAACCAGTTCTTTCATAGGCAAACCGAATCAGCCCAGAAAATAAACACCGATAATCACCCGTGGCCAGTGTTACAAAGCACGCTAGGGTACCTATCGATGTTTGGCCATATGATTTGGCTACTTTTGGTTGTTGGAACTATCGTTTTACTTATCCCTTTCTTTGTTACTAACTATCACCTGCGCGCGATGTATGCAGTAGGCTTTGCCGGATCGGCCATACAAACCCTTTACCTATTAGTACTACAAATTGCAGCAGGCGTACTATACGGCATGCTTGGTGCCATGATTGCCCTTTTCATGGGAGGACTAGCACTAGGCTCAATGGCGTACGGAAAGGTAAACAGCATAAAACCTAAACACATAAAATTTTCACTAATTGGTTCATTTTTAATTCTTATAACCCTTTTTATACTTATGATGTATGTGGAAATTTGGCTATTAATAACCATTGTATGTGCAGGAATACTTACAGCTTCGTTTAGTGTTGGCTACCTATATATTAGTATTACCGAGAATTCAAAAGCTTACCCCAACCAACCCGCCAAAACCTACGCTGCCGACCTTATGGGATCGGCTGCTGGCATTGTTATTGTTACACTTTTACTAATTCCATCAATTGGATTTCTGCAAAGCATTACTATATTATTGGCTTTCACAGGCATTTACCTGTATCTAAAAGTTTAAAACCGACACCATGAAAAAGATATCGCGCCGCGAATTCCTGAAACGTAGCCTTATGGCTACAGGCAGCTTATTGGCCATGCGCTACCTGAGCCTACCGGCATTAGCCTTGGAAGACAAACCCTGGAAGTGGAGCCGCGAGGCCATGTTTTACACACCCACTCCACGCGGTATGCGCTGCAACCTTTGCCCCAACGAGTGCAACATTAGACCTGGAGAAACCAGTCAATGCCGCAACCGGGTTAACTACAAAGGAAAGCTATACACCATTGCATACGGCAATCCGTGCGCCGTGCATATCGACCCCATTGAGAAAAAACCGCTTTACCATTACCTTCCCGGCACAAAATCGTTTTCCATAGCAACGGCTGGGTGTAACTTTGGGTGTTTGAATTGCCAGAACTGGGAAATCTCCCAGTCGAGCCCTAAGGAAACAAACAATGCTGAACTATTCCCTGAACAGGTGGTTGAACAAGCCATTCGAAGTGGATGCAAAAGCATAGCATACACCTACTCAGAACCAATCACCTTTTACGAATACATGTACGATACCGCCGGCATTGCCCGAAAGAAAGGCATTGGGAATGTGCTTGTATCCAACGGCTACATCAACGAAGCCCCTCTACGTACCTTAGCCACAAGAATTGATGCCGCCAACATCGACCTAAAATCGTCAAGTAACGATATCTACTTAAAGCTTACCGCTGGAACCCTTGAACCTGTGCTTAACACCCTGCGCATACTCCGCGAGATGAACGTTTGGCTTGAAATAACCAACCTGGTTATACCCACCTGGACCGATGACTACTCCATGATACGCAAGATGTGTCAATGGCTTGCAAGCAATGGGTTAGCCGAAGTCCCGCTGCATTTCAGCCGATTCTTCCCGCTTTATAAACTCACCCAATTGCCTCAAACACCAACATCTACGCTAATTAAGGCAAGAGAGATTGCTCAATCGTGTGGGTTGAAGTATGTTTACATAGGCAATGCTGCCCTACCCGGAGCAGGCAATACAACCTGTCCATCGTGTGGCAAAGTAGTTGTTGAACGTAAAGGCTATAATGTATCGCTCGTTAAACTTAACAATGGAAAATGCGGCTGGTGCGGAGCAAACATTAACGGGAGATGGTCATAGCCATTTCAACGCAATTCACCAGTCAATTTTATGCAAACGTTCAAACATTTTTGATTACTTTTTTCTGCAACTAAGCTAAATCCTAAACGCAAAAGCCGCTTCTCTTGCGTTTGGGATTGTTTTTGCAAAACCATTTTAACCCAAATCCGTCAATTAAAAAAAACAATTTACTAATCGACTAATAAAATCTATTCATTCCGAAAGTCCGGGATGAGAGATTTTGATGAGTCGGGGTTACCTCCGATAAGTCAATAGAAACAAGGCATTTAAATATTTTTTGTGTTTCCATTGACTAATCTCGGTTTAATGTAATAGGTTTGTAGATTATTTTGCTGGGATGGAATTTGAACTCTATACACTTCAAAACGAGATACGCATTGCCCATAAACGAACCGATTCACCAGTGGCTTACTGCTGTATAATGGTAAATACAGGCACACGCGATGAGTTCGACCACGAGCACGGCCTAGCCCATTTTATTGAGCACGTAATCTTCAAGGGCACCAAAAAGCGCAAGGCATTCCACATCATGAGCCGCATGGAGGATGTTGGGGGCGATTTGAATGCCTACACCTCCAAGGAGGAAACGGTTATTCACGCCACGTTCCTAAAGCAAGATTTTAGCCGCGCTATTGAGTTACTCTCCGACATCATGTTCCATAGCACTTTCCCTGAGAAAGAACTCAAGCGGGAAAAGGAGGTGATAATTGATGAAATAAACTCATACCACGATTCGCCTTCCGAACTAATTTTTGACGATTTTGAGGAGTTAATCTACCCCAATCATCCCTTTGGGCGCAATATATTAGGGACAAAGAAGCAACTAGGGAAGTTTACCCGAAAACATATTGTCGATTTTATGGGACGAACCTATAACACCGATGAGATGGTATTTTGTTCAATTGGCAACATCCCATTTAATCGCATAGTAAAGCTTGCCGAAAAGCATTTTGGATGCATACACCCAAATACCCGCAATTACCAAAGGCTTCCTATTACCGAATACTTACCACAAAGGAAAAAAGTCAAAAAATCAACCTACCTATCGCATTGCATTGTTGGTACCACCGCGTACCACCTGCATAACCCAAACCGCATTGCCATGCACCTGGTAAACAATATCCTAGGAGGGCCAGGCATGAACTCAAGGCTTAACCTGGCGCTACGCGAAAGGCATGGCTTGGCCTACAACGTGGAGTCGTTGTACACTCCTTACAGTGATACCGGAATATTTACCATTTACTTTGGCACCGATAAGGCTGATACCGATAAGGCAATTGAACTTATTCTTCAGGAACTGGACGGCTTACGGAATAAACGGATGGGAGTATTACAGCTCTCCAAGGCAAAAAAACAGCTTATTGGGCAACTGGCCATTGGTGCCGAAAGCGGGGAAAACCTTATGATTTCTACTGCCAAAAGCATTTTGGTTTACGAACGTCCCGATAATATGCAGAACGTATTCAAAAGGATTGAAGAGATAACATCGATGGAGGTTATGGAGATTGCCAATGAAATACTTAGCCCCAATAGGCTATCAATGCTAATATACAAGTAGCCATGTACAAAACAAACCATGAACTTGATAAGTACCTTGAAAGCCACACCAGTCAGGTAGATGAGGTGCTCCATGAGCTTACCCGCCACACTTACCTAACCACCTATAACCCACGCATGATAAGCGGCCCGGTTCAGGGTAAATTCATTGAGATGATTTGCCAAATGGCCCGTCCAAACCGTGTACTGGAAATTGGCACTTTCACAGGTTACTCAACCATTTGTATGGCAAAAGCGCTTCCAGCAGGCAAGTTCATCGACACCATTGAGGTAAACGATGAGTTGCAGGACACCATTGAACATTATATTTCAAGAGCAGGAGTTTCCAACAAGGTAAACCTTATCATTGGCAACGCTCTTACAGTAATCCCTAAACTTCCCCACGCTTATGATTTGATATATATTGATGGCGAGAAAAAGGAATATCCACAATACCTAAACCTATGCCTGAAAAAATTAAACAGCGGTGGATTCCTGATTGCCGATAACGTTCTATGGAATGGCAAAGTGGTTGACCCAACTTGCAACGATGAGCAAACTAATGCAATCCGACTATTCAACAAAATGGTTCAGGAAAACACCACCCTTGAAAATGTATTGCTACCAATTCGTGATGGGATGATGATTGTTAGAAAAAAAAATTGATAATTTTGTTAACCCTTTTTCCCGTTTTGGCGTTAAACTGATAAACACTTTTAGCAGTATAAAAAATGGCACAATACACAATCAGGCAGATGGAATTGCTCTCAGGAATAAGAGCATCCACCATTAGGATGTGGGAAAAGCGCTACAACATTTTTTCACCCCAACGAACCGATACCAATATTCGCCGCTACGACGATAACGATTTAAGGTTTATCATTAACCTATCGTTACTGCTAAAGCGCGGCTTTAGGATTAGCAAGCTGGCAAGCATGTCGCTCGAGGAGCTCTCAGACCTGGCCTCCAAGTTTGTATCGGACCACCGCATGGGCAATATCAACCTGGAGCCCTTGATTACTGCAACTATTCAGTATAACGAGACTGAACTGCTCAAGCATATCAGCGAATGGTCAGAAAAGCATGGCATTGAATACACCTTTGAAAATTTAGTGCTACCCTACCTACAACGCCTGGGTGACCTATGGCAAACCGGAGCAATAACAACTACACATGAGCACTTTGCCAGTAATGTAATTCGGAATTTACTTAGCCACCTTTACCGCACCTGTAAACAACCCGAAATTGGTAAAACCACCCCAATCATTTTCTTCCTACCCGAAGGCGAATTCCATGAAATTGGGCTACTATATTTTGCCTACATATCCAAGAACGCAGGCTATAAGACCATATACCTCGGCCAATCGACACCTATAGATGATGTTATTAAATGCTCCAAGGATTTAGGCTGTAAAATGGTATTTACATCGCTTTCATCGTTTGTAAGCGCCGATATGGACGAGGCATTTGAACCCATGAAAAACGCCTTGCCCGATATGGAAATTATAGCCACCGGCCATGCCTTTACAGAGAAAAGCGGCCCATCGTATTTAACTTACGTTTCATCGGCTCAGGACCTGATGAAGATAATTGCCCGACTCGACCCTACCATCATTAAGTAACTACAGCGAATAAGCTAATTAACGTTATAAATCCCGCCCCTGGCGGGATTTTTTCTTTGCTTTCTATTTAGACAAACTCATTACAAGCCAGCAAAAACAATCAGGTTAACGCTAGCCTATTTAGAACTCACAAAAAGTTTTGTGTCAATTGATAAATATCATCTTGCACATTGTTTAGATTTATTCTAAATTTGTTTCAACAATTTATTTTTAACTAGTCCAAATTAAAACCAAGTCATATGTCACAGCAAGAATTCAACCAAGCCCTAATAGAACTGGAGCCAAATCTGGAGCGATTTGCATACAGCCTAACAGCAAACCGCGAGGATGCTCGCGATTTGCTACAGGAAACCTACCTAAAAGCTTTAACCTACAAGGATAAGTTTGAGGACAACACAAATATCAAGGCTTGGACATTCACTATAATGAAGAATACTTTCATTAACAACTACCGCAAATCTGTAAAACAAAGCACAACCTTTGATGGCAGCACTAATCAGTTTTTAATCAACAGCAAACCCGACACCTTTGGCCCTGACGCCATGTACTCGCATAGCGAGATAAGTAAAAAGATTAATGAACTTGATGATGAGTTCCGCATCCCATTCCAAATGCACACATCGGGTTACAAGTACAAGGAGATAGCTGAAAAACTTAACCTGAAAATTGGTACAGTTAAAAGCCGAATTTTCTTCTCAAGGCAAAAACTGATGAACGTTTTAAAGGATTACGAGTAGAATTTCGGCATCCGTCCAGGAAAAAGCGCTATTTGTGTAGCGCTTTTTCATTTTATTAAAGCGATTAATGACTTGAACCCAAGAAATTCCTAAAGAGGAAACAATGGATTAGCTATATTTGCAGTAAACCTTATGGTGTAATGCGACTAAAACTTATACTACTTACTGCTTTGATATTTCCGCTCACATTGGTTTCACAGCCAGTAATTGACGTATACTTTAGTTCCCTTGCACCCGAATCGAAAGGCCCATCATTCAGCAAGGTTGAGGAGGTACATGAATTGCTAGTTCCCAAAAGTGGGACTCCCAGTTACTTTAAAATTGTAAAGCAGTACAACTCAAGCGGAAAGATTGTTAGTGAAAAAAGGTATAATAAAGCTGGTGGGATAATGGGTGAGAGCCAATGGGAGTATAACGCAAAAGGTGAACTCACCAAAAAGGTAAACAGGCAGTTCATGAATTTTAAGGGATGGATTAACGAGCAAATCATACTTACCTACAACGATACCTCGGGAGTGCTTGAAGAGATATCAATTCTATTAGAAAACCAACTAAAACAACGGGTCCAGGTAGTACCCGACAAATACCTTAAAATTACCGAAGTGCTGGTTTTTAACGAAAAAAATGTGCTAACAGGGAAGGAACGCATTGCTTATCTCCCCCAAAACAATACAATTAGGGTACTTAGCTTCAAATCAAACGAACAGTTTATTGGGGCTACCACCTATCCGCTCGACCCCAAACTTCCTGAGCCGCCCTCGGCAATTAAGCGCGAGTTTAACTCGCACGGCGATATTTTGCTCGAAGCTCTCCCCAACAGTAAAATGGAACAGGGTTACTACTACGAGTACACTTACGATAGTTACGGGAATTGGACTGAAAAGCTCACATACCAATGCAGGGTAACCAAAGACAATAAGGTAAAGGACAAAAAATTGGAGTACAAAATAACAAGAAACATAACCTATTAGCATTTTTTTTGGGGGAGCATACCTTGATTAAAATTCATCCACTAATCTATTTAAATGTCAGTGCAGAGACAAAACCTTTATAAGAAAGCCTGGTACTTGAGCTTGTTTACAATATTCTATAATATTATTGAAGGTCTAGTTTCAATGCATTTAGGCATTCAGGACGAAACGCTTGCCTTATTCGGATTTGGGATTGATAGTTTCATTGAAGTAATGTCTGGAATAGGAATTGCTGTAATGATACTTCGTTTAAAATTAAACCCCAATAGCAACATATTACCCTAGAAGGTTTAAATGCTCTAGGGGATTTTAAAACACCTCATAAAGAACAAAAGAATAATTTTCTTATTTCGGCACCCTGTACGTTTATCAATACCAGCGTACAGGTAAAGTTAATAGCAACGCAAAGGCTGGAACTTATAATTTCGAGATTCGGTTTGACCCAACCTTGGCTAGGCATAATGAACTGCCAAACCCTACTCTAATAAACATACCATCAAATAAACATTAACAAACTGATGGACATGATCATCATACCACCAATAAGTCCGTAAATGGAAAGATGGTGCTCGCCATACTCGCGGGCGGCAGGCAAAAGTTCATCAACCGAAATAAAAACCATAATACCGGCTACAGCCGCAAACAGAATTCCAAAGCTTATGCCATTGATAAAGGGCATCAATAGTAAGTAGCCCACTATGGCGCCAATAGGCTCGGCCAAACCCGAAAGAAACGATAGCCTAAACGCCTTTCGCCTGTCGCCAGTAGCGTAAAAAATAGGAACAGAAACAGCAATTCCCTCAGGAATGTTGTGAATAGCTATTGCGACGGCTATGGCTACCCCTAACTTAGGGTTTGTTAGAGCCGATGTAAAGGTGGCCAACCCTTCGGGAAAGTTATGGATGGCTATGGCTAAAGCCGTTAGCAATCCCATGCGCATCAGCTTGCTTTTCTTTTTACGTCCGCTCTCGGCATCCTCAACCAGCATTACCTCGTGAGGGTTTTCCTGCTCGGGAATTAGCTTGTCGATGACTGCGATAATAGCCATACCCCCAAAAAACGAAGCCACGGTAACCCATGAACCTAAATGCAAGCCAATTGCATCGACCAGAGACTCACGGGCTTTGGAGAAAATTTCAATGAATGAAACATAAATCATTACTCCGGCCGAAAAGCCAAGCGCCAACGAAAGGAACTTAGTATTGGTGCGCTTTGAAAAGAATGCTATGGCACTCCCAATACCAGTTGATAAACCGGCAAACAGGGTTAGGCCAAAAGCTATTAGTACATCTGAAATCTCAAATTCCATATCGCAAAGAATTATCGGAACTTTGGGTAACAAAGTTAACTAAAATAAGTTCAGTAATCCCATGAACTAAGCCTCAACAAGCTCATTGTAATTTTTTACCCCCATCCGCGACAAATCGGTATTAAGGACAGCTTCAATAAAGGCTGAAGCCAGCCGAGCATTTGTTATTAGCAGAATATCATGGTCAATGGCTGCCCTGCGAATGGTGTAGTCGTTATTGAGTTCGCTGCGCGATAGGTTTTTAGGGATGTTTATGACCATATCAACCTGCTGGCCCTGAATTAACGACAGGCTATTGGGTTCAGCATTGTTCTCATCGGGCCAGTAGACGGGTATGGCGGCAACGCCATGGTTTTTAGGAATAAAGTTGTTCCTCGGGTAGCATAAATCATAAAACCCTGTTTAGCCAAATGAGCAATGGGATCAATTAGCGAAAGCTTTGACCTAAGGGGGCCCGATTACACCAGGATAGTCCTTTGTGGATTCCGATAACCAACCGAAAGCATGACCTTAAGCAAGGCCTGGTTTGCATTTTGTCCAATGCAACCAACCTCTCCCGTTGAGGCCATTTCGACCCCGAGCACTGGGTCGGCAAGGGTAAGCCTGCCAAACGAGAACTGCGATGCCTTTACACCCACATGAGCTATGTCGAGCATAGAGGGAGGATTTAAGGCCGGTTTAACCCCCATCATAAAGTCAACGGCAGCAGCAATCATATCGTAATTCATTACCTTGGATACAAACGGGAAGTTCCTGCTGACCCTCAGGTTACACTTTATCACCTTAATTTTATTATTCTTAGCCAAGAACTGGATATTAAAAGGGCCAGTAATTCTCAATTCGCCGGCAAGGGCGGCAGCAATGCGCCTGATACAGCGAATGGTTTCGAGGTAAAGTTGCTGAGGCAGGAATACCAGCGTGGCATTGCCCGAATGCACCCCGGCAAATTCAATGTGTTCCGATATGGCATCTACAAATATGGGCCATCGTTGGCCACAGCATCGTATTCAATTTCCTTTGCGCCCTCAATAAATTCGGAAACCACAACCGGATGAGCCTTGGACACCTCAGCAGCCACCGTTAAGTACTCGTTCAAATCGTCGGCATTAGAAACCACGTTCATGGCCGAACCCGATAAAACGTACGAAGGGCGAATTAAAACGAGATAGCCCACCCTATTAACAAAAGCCTGTACCTGTTCCGTGATTGTTAACTCCTGCCACTTCGGTTGATCGATACCAAGCCTATCGAGTAAAGCAGAAAACTTTTGTCGATCCTCGGCCATATCAATTCTTACAGGAGATGTACCCAAAACCCTTACCCCGGCTGCATGTAATCGACCGGCCAGGTTATTGGGTATTTGGCCACCAACCGAAACAACTACTCCGAGCGGACGCTCAACCTCAACAACATCCATGACCCGCTCAAAGGTAAGCTCGTCAAAATAAAACTTATCGCTCATGTCGTAATCAGTGCTCACCGTTTCGGGGTTATAGTTCAAAACAATGACCTCAAAACCTAAGCGACGCAACTCCTTTACCGCACTAACTGTGCACCAGTCGAATTCAACTGAACTTCCAATGCGATATGCGCCTGAACCTTTAACCAAAACCTTTGGCTTGGGATTTGGAACGGTATCGTCCTCGGAACCATGGTAGGTAAAGTATAGGTATGCGGTTTCCGAGGGAAATTCAGCATCTAAAGTATCAATCTGCTTCACGTTGGGTATTATTCCCTTTGCTTTTCGATAATTTCTAATAATCTGCTGGTACTCTTCCATTTTATCGGGCGATGGCTTGTATATTAAACTTGCCAGTTGAAAATCGGAAAAACCCTTACGTTTTGCGTCGACAAACATTTCCGAGGGTAGCTGATCAATAGATGTAAATGCAGATAATTGCTTGGATACCTCAACAATCCCTTGAAGTTTGTCGAGGAACCATCGGTCGATTCGGGTGATGGTATTTATTTTTTCGGCACTCCAGCCCTACTCAAATGCCTGCGCAATGGCACAAATACGCTGGTCGGTAGAATTTTCGAGTAAGGATTGAATGTCGTTCACTTTAAATTGTGAATTGGACACAAGCCCATGCATCCCCTACCCAATCATTCTAAGCCCTTTTGAATGGCTTCCTCAAAGGATCGGCCTATGGCCATAACCTCGCCAACGCTTTTCATAGCCGATCCAATACTACGCGACACCGCTTTAAACATAGCCAAATCCCATCGGGGGATTTTTACCACTACATAATCGAGAGCAGGCTCAAAGAATGCGGTATTTTTTTGGGTAACCGAGTTCTGTAATTCAAACAAGCCGTTCCCTAATCCTAACTTAGCGGCGACAAAAGCCAAGGGGTAGCCCGTTGCTTTAGAAGCCAAAGCGGACGACCTTGACAGGCGAGCGTTAACCTCAATCACCCTGTAATCCTCACTATTGGAATCGAGGGCAAACTGAACGTTACACTCTCCAACAATTCCCAGATGACGAATAATCTTTGTTGACAATGCCCTTAGCTTATGATACTCCGAGTTGGTAAGCGTTTGCGATGGCGCAACCACAATGCTCTCGCCCGTATGAATACCAAGCGGATCGAAGTTTTCCATGTTGCACACCGTTATGCAGTTATCGTACCTATCGCGAACCACCTCATAATCAACCTCCTTCCATCCCCTGAGCGATTCCTCAACCAGAATTTGAGGGGCATAGGTAAGGGCATTGGATGCTAAAGCCTTTAATTCATCGGGGTTGGAACAAAATCCGCTACCTTGTCCGCCAAGCGTAAAGGCTGCCCTAACAATTACCTGAAAACCAATTTGCCCGGCAGCAGTAAAAGCACCGGACACGGTTTTAGCAGCTATGCTCCGCGGGGTGCTCACACCTATCTTATTTAACTCATCTACAAAAAGTTCCCGATCCTCGGTGTTAATAATAGTAGCAACGGGCGTTCCAAGCACTTTGACGCTATACTCCTGCAAGGTGCCGTTACGGTACAGTTCCACGCCACAGTTTAGAGCGGTTTGACCTCCAAACGACAGGAATATACCATCGGGGCGTTCCTTTTCGATGATTTGCCTTACGGTATCGGGTTTTACTGGTTCAAAGTAGATGATGTCGGCTACATCGGAACTGGTTTGAACAATGGCAATATTCAGATTAACCAGTATCGACTTTATTCCCTCTTCCCTAAGGGCTTTTAAAGCCTGCGAACCGCTGTAATCGAACTCACCGGCCTCTCCAATTTTTAGTGCTCCCAATCCAAGAACCAATACTTTGCTGTATTTATCTTGCAATGGCATTGCTATTGATTTTATTCTTTATCGATTAGGTTGATAAACTCATCAAAAAGGAACTCGGTATCGTTTGGACCGCCTGAAGCCTCGGGATGAAACTGAACGGCAAAGAAAGGCTTGGACTTGTGCCTGATCTCTTCGCAAGTACCATCGTTCAGGTTTTCGAACATTACTTCCCACTCATCGGAAAGGGTTGTTGTGTCAATTGCAAAACCTTGGTTTTGCAATGTTACAAAGCATTGGTTTGACCCTATCAACCTAACAGGTTGGTTATGCCACCTATGGCCATACGACAGCTTATAGGTATTTGCACCCGAAGCCAAAGCCATCAACTGATTACCCAGGCAGATTCCCATTACTGGCTTGTCTCTTTCAATCAATATCCAAATATGTTCAATGGTTTTTGTGTTTGTCTTGGAGTCGCCCGGCCCATTCGAAATCAGAACTGCATCAAAATCCTGGTTCAAAAAGTTGAAATTGTAAGGGACACGATAAACTTGAACATCACGCCTTAAAAGGCATCGTATGATGTTATTTTTAACGCCGCAATCAACCAGTACAATTCGTTTGCTTCCATTACCGTAGGTTATGGGCTCGTTAACCAATACCTGGGAAACCGGGTCATCGGCATTGGGATTGTACTAATCAGTATCCCCTTCAACAATTATTTTTCCGAGCATACATCCCTTTTCGCGCAATCGCTTGGTAAGCATCCGCGTATCGATACCGCTAATGGCAGGAATCCTGTTTTCGTCAAGTCACTGTCCCAAACTCTTGTTTGCATTCCAGTGGCTGTAATTCTGGCTATATTCACTAACAATCAAGCCTTTGATATGAACTCGGCTCGATTCCCAGTTCTGCTCGATTCCACCAACCGAATTAGGCTCAGAAACCCCATAATTACCTATCAAAGGGAAAGTAGCCACGAGGATTTGACCGAAATAAGATGGGTCGGTTAAACTTTCAGGGTATCCATGCATGGCCGTGTTAAAAACCACTTCTCCTGCTGTGTTGCCGGAATATCCAAAAGAATAACCCGTAAAAACCGAGCCATCTTCAAGCACAAGTTTGGCTTTTTGCTGATGTTTCATTCTGATGTGAATTAGATGAGTAAACTGCCTTGAATAATTTCAAACCTAAGCTGAATGCTATTTGCGCTATTGGGGTGGACAAAAAAAACCTGCCAATGCTGGCAGGTTAAAAAGTAATAAAAGTATTGTTTCTTCAAATCCCGTGTGTTTTGTCGATAACAGTATTTTTTAAAGTGGAATCATCTCCTGAATGTTCCTACAAAACTACAACATTTTTCTAAATATCAAAATTCACCAAAAAAAAGGAAACGGTATTGCACAAAACGAATTTTGATTCATAAATTTGAAACATAATTCCGTAACCGCAATGGAAGAAGAGGTCAAGCAAGCGTACCTAAAGTATTTTGAAAGTTACGTTCAGCGTAAGTTTGAAGATACGCTTAGTGCATTCTCTCCTGATTTTAACATGATTGGAACAGGGATTGATGAGTTTAGCGTAACATATCAACACTCGGCCGAACTGTTCCGAAGGGAATTTTCACAGGCACCTGTACCATTTACATACCAGTTCAAGGTACTAAAGGTTTACCCCATCACAAACAATTCAACTTACATCATGGGTCTGGTAGATATGCGATTCGTGCTCCCTACCGGTGAATTTGAATACACAAACAATAGGACAACCGCTATTCTCCGAAAGGAGAATGGACAATGGAAAATACTACACGGACATTGGTCGCAACCTGCCGAGTGGCAGCAGGAAGGTGAAAGCGTGCCACTATCGGCTGTGCTAAAACAAAACCGCGAGCTAAAAAGCCAACTACTGATAAAGCAGCAGGAACTGGAAAAGCAAAACCAGCAGCTCAAGGAGATGAACCAGTCGCTCTCAAAGCTTTTCTCAATTGTATCACACGACCTTAAAAGCCCCTTCAACGCCTTTCTGGGTATTACCGATTTGATGCTGATGAACTTTGAGGATGATTTTGAAAACAAGGAGTATTTTCAGCTTCGTCTTCAGCTTTTGAACGATCTTGCTCATAACCTATACGACTTAACGGAAAATCTCCTTAACTGGGCTAAACTGAACTCCACCGCTATTGAACCCAAATTCAGGGAGGTTCCAATCGATTCGCTAATCCAAAAACAGGTAAACACCCTTCGCCCCATATGGCAAAAAAAACGAATTAAGCTAACCGAAGAGGTTCCTAATGAACTAATGGTTAATACCGACCCCGATATGTTGGCTGTGATTATCCGCAACTTGCTGACAAACGCCATAAAGTTCTCCTACCCTCAGGGAGAGATAAAGATTGAGGCGATTATTGGATCCAAAAATATCGCCATAAAAATTGCTGATAATGGGATAGGCATGTCGGCCGAACAGCTAAAGTCACTTTTTAAGGATTACCACTCAACCAGGGGAACCGATAACGAAAAGGGCACCGGAATAGGTCTTGTAACCTGTAAAGAACTTACAAAAAAACTACGTGGTCAATTAAAACTTACATCAGAACCGAACAAAGGGACAATCGTAATTGTTGAACTTCCAAAATAAATAAGCTGTCCCATGACACCGATAACAAAAGCTTTTCGGTGGGTTGAACTGGTTGTCCTTTTTATTGGTCTACCTGTGGTTTTCTACTTCAACAAACTTAAATTACCCAAAAGCATACCGCTTTTAGTAGTATTTTTAATCGCACTGCTTTATTTACTTGCCAGCAAATCGTTTAGCAAAAAAACGTTTGGTTTTAACGGGTTTAGTTGCTGGAAAACATTTGGTTTGCGTATTCTCATTTCATTACTGGTAATCAGTTTGCTTAGTTTTATCTTTCTTCCCCGTGAGCAGCTCTTTTACTTACCATTACAAAACACAAAGCTTTGGATGCTTATCATGATTTTTTACCCTATTTGGTCAGCATTTACACAGGAAGTTATATATCGCGGGTTCTACTTTCACCGATACCTATCGCTTTTTAAAACGGAGTATCATGCAATAATCATAAATGGAATACTCTTTGGCTTACTTCATATAATTTTCCGTAACTGGATTGCAGTTATAGGAGCCACAATTATTGGCATGGTTTGGGCATCGAGCTATATTAAACATCGCTCAATTTTAATGGTATCGGTAGAGCATGCCATTGTAGGGAATTACCTTTTCACAATAGGACTAGGCTATTACTTTTATGTGCCGGATTTTTGACAGGCAAGATTCAAGTCACAAATGCAACTTTTGTCTTTGTTAATAATTGGTTTTTTACAAATATAGGACTTTTATAGCTA